>ENA-UOWG01000056-UOWG01000056.1-activated-sludge-metagenome-genome-assembly--contig:-NODE-56-length-214692-cov-8.426110_pt1 | contig 214692 bp, 166 predicted proteins | sample MGYA00238147_ERZ761563 | MGnify/ENA primary metagenome ERZ761563 (study PRJEB28884, sample SAMN05720216) | anaerobic digester metagenome | isolation source: active sludge of municipal...
TTATTCATCAAGAATCTTAAGTGCCGAAGAAATTAGATTTATAGAGGAAATATAGTAATAAACGAGGTAAATACAAGCCTTATGTTGCAGAATTTGCAACCTTGATAACGGAAACACCCAATTTTTGCGTATTTTCGGAATATATCTGCCGGCGGCGAGTTTCTAATCCCGGAATTGACTGTTTTAAAAAAATGATCGCAAATATTCACTTTGACCGGAAAGTCAGTACGCCTATTTTTACCTCATAATTGATAATAACTTGCTCCATGACAACCATTATCCTTCAGGTCATTGTGATTCTTCTCCTGCCTGGCGCTTTACTGATCGGTAAAAAGTACATACGTCCAATCGAGTGGATGGGTACGATAGCGGTCTGTTTCTTACTTGGGATCATAGCCGGCAATATGCCCTTTCTTACATTGAACAAACCGGTCATGAAACAGGCAGCTGAGATCAGTGTGTGCCTGGCCATTCCCATGTTGTTTTTTACCTGCGATTTCAGGAGATGGTTGAAACATGCCAGGAGCATTTTTCTTTCATTTTTTCTGGCCTGTTTGGCCGTCATTATTGTCACGACACTGTTTTATTTTATATTGAACAATAAAATTAACGAGGCATGGAAAGTAGCCGGAATGTTGATGGGAGTATATACTGGAGGAACACCCAACATGTCAGCCATAGGAATCGCGCTGGAAGCGGAGGAGGGTGTTTTTGTCCTGATGAATAGTGCAGATCTGTTGCTGGCGGGTATTTATTACCTCTTTTTGCTGACCCTCGGGAAAAAAGTCTTTGGCCTGATCCTTCCCAGATTTAAAGGATTCAACGGAAACCAATCTAAAGATCAGCCTGCCGAAAATGGCTTTAACGGGTTACCTGCCGGGGAAAAAATGATCAATATCCTTATTTCCTTCGGTCTCTCCATCCTCTGTTTTGCTGCCGCTGTTGGAGTATCCTCTCTGATCACCGGGAAAACAGATGGATCTGTCATTATATTAATCCTTACCACACTGGGCATCAGTTTCTCGTTCATCCCACGGATCCGCCGCCTGAAAGGCAATTATGAGACCGGTGATTATCTTTTACTTGTATTTGCCCTGGCGATTGGCTCGATGGCTGATTTTTCACAGATGGCGACGTTGAATCTTTATATTGTTATGTATGTCGGGATTGTCGTTTTTGGATCAGCGCTTTTACATGTATTGTCATCCGCTTTTTTCAAGCTGGATGACGATACAGTCATCATTACATCAGTGGCTGCCATCTTCGGCCCGGCCTTTGTCGCTCCTGTGGGCGAAAGGATAAAAAACCGTGACTTGATCATTCCCGGCATATCACTGGCGCTGCTGGCCAATGCCTTCGGCAACTACCTGGGGATCAGCGCAGCGTTATTATTGCACCAAGTAAAATAGATCCATGATCACATGAAAAAACAAAGAATACCTTTCCCGTTAAAAGAAAAAGATCCGGATGATCTTCTGCACCAGCTTCGGGAAGGAAAACAAAAGGACGCCAGCTGGGAAACCGGCAAAATGTTCGGATTCGTCTATTACCCGGAAGAAAGGATTACTAAGGTGATGAAGACCGTATGTGAATTATATGGATTTGAGAATGCACTCAATCCAACGGTATTCAGATCCATCGCGAAGCTTGAAAATGAAACCGTTGAGATGGTTTCAGATCTTCTTAACGGAGATGAGGAGGTGGCCGGCAATGTGACCACTGGAGGCACCGAGAGCATCCTTCTCGCGCTGAAAGTGGCCCGTGACCGGTCCAGGAAACTGAATCCAGGGATCTTACAACCGGAAATCATAGTTCCAGAATCCGCACACCCTGCTTTTCATAAAGCCGCACATTTTCTTGGACTGAAGACGGTCATGCTTCCCCTTGACAGTCAGTACCAGGCGGATCTGAACCGCCTTCCTGATCTTGTCAATAAGAATACGGTGCTCATTGTCGGATCAGCTCCCTCCTACCCCCACGGGATCATTGATCCCATTGAAAAAATGGGACAGTTCGCCTCAGAACATGGTCTCCTGTTCCATGTGGATGCATGCCTGGGAGGATTTATGCTACCGTTCATCGTAAAGCTCGGATATCCGGTCCCGGCATTCGATTTCAGGGTAGCCGGGGTAACTTCCATTTCAGCCGACCTTCATAAATTCGGCTACGGTATGAAAGGATCCTCTGTCATCCTTTATCGTACTAACGAAATGCGACGATATCAGTTTTTTACCCACTCCCGCTGGTCGGGCGGATTATTTGGTTCACCCACGCTGATGGGCTCAAGAAGCGGTGCACCGGCTGCTGCAGGATGGACCATACTGAACCTGCTGGGAATGGAGGGCTACCTCAGCATGACACGAAAAACGATGGAAGCTGTCGAAACGCTTCAGGCCAACATTCGTTCCATTGAAGGTATCCATATTGTCGGAAATCCTTTGACCAGCGTCTTTTCTTTTACCTCCGACCGGCAGGACATTTTCCTGATCAGCGATGAGCTCGAATCCAGAGGCTGGATATTCGACCGTATATCACAGCCGGAGGCCATTCACCTGATCGTAACCATGCCCAACATAGGCCATATTGATGCATTTATCGAAGACCTGCAAAAGGCAGTAAACGCTGTGAAAGGAACAAGAATGAAAAAGATCGCCTCCGAGATGAAAAGGAAGATGGCCAACCATATGATGGACATGTTTCCTGGGCAGGCCACATCTTTTCTGGGTTCTTTGGCAGCAAGGGCCATGAAAAAAGCAAGTCCTGACAGTCATAAAGGTACCTCTTCCTTTTATGGAATCGCCGCTTCCAGGGAAAAAAGATCCGATATCGATGAATTGATCACAGATTTCCTGGACAAGATGTATTCAAAATAGTTGAAATTTCATTATATTTCTGCCATGAATGCACCCATGACCGTACAATCACATCTTTTTGAACTGATCAAAAACAAGATTCCGCACGAACTCTCTTTTGTACATGAAATATCTGAATTACTGAACATTAGCTACGACAGTGCATACCGCAGGATCAGGGGTGAAAAGGAATTGACACTCGACGAATTCAGGTACCTGGTCATTCACTATGGCCTGTCGGCAGATACACTTTTCAGTTCCACCCAGGCAAACGTTCTGTTTGCGCCCAGGTCCTTCCAAAAAAATAAGGACAGTTTCCTGGAATGGCTTCAGCAATTGCTCACTGAGATCCGATTGCTGGCATCAGCCGAAGGTAAACAGGTCATCTATTCAGCGAAGGATATCCCGATCTTCCACTATTTTCAGGTGCGGGAGATCGCTCTCTTCAAGGAATTCATCTGGCTGAAAACGCTTTTCAAGCTTCCTGAGTACAGCGATAAGCTCTTTTCGGTCACCGATTCCTCGGACGAGATCTATCAGGTCGGTCAGCAGATGCTTCATTATTCGGTCAGGATACCGACCCTTGAGATATGGAATGATGAGACCATTACAAATCTTCTCCAGCAGGTGAAATTTTACTGGGAATCTGGTTACTTTGCCGGTGAGGAGGATTTCTGGATCCTTTGCGACAAGATGGAGGAATGGATCAAGCATCTCCGCAAACAGGCAGAGCTTGGTTTCAAATTCATTTACGGAACGGAGCCGGAAGGACAGGAAGACTCATTCAAACTGTTTTATAACGATTTCATCCTGGGTGACAATACGGTCCTGATGCTATCCAGGGACCGTAAAACAGCCTTTCTGACCTATAATTTCATTTATTTGCTCAGCACCAACAAGCCGGAATTCTGCCAGGAGATCGAAGACTTCATGCATACGCTGATGCAGAAATCGGTACTCATCAGCACGGTTTCAGCCAAGGAGCGGAACAGCTTCTTCAACCGGATGCTGGAAAGGGTGTACAAATTGAAAACCATCGTGGAATAAGGAATGGCTTATCCGGAATTAAACTAAATTTGCACGTTTCTGCGTTCATTAATACAATTCCAGTCCGGATCCCAATCGTTATTACCAGGATGAACATATGGAAATCTGCATACCTTGCATTGCTGGTTGAGAGCCTTTTCGTATCTGGCCTGAATGCTCAACCCATTGCAGTTTCCGAGATCATTTCCGAAAACAGGATCACTGCTTACACCGACCAGAAGCTCATCCTGGTCGATTTCTGGGCCACCTGGTGCGTGCCCTGTGTACCGGCCAACGAGCAACTGGAGATCATGCAGGAGAAATTCGCTGATAGGATCTTCATGATCTCCCTGTCGGATGAACCGGCGGAAAGGGTGAAGAATCACCTGCTGAGAAGAAATATGAACCTGATGGTTGCCATTGACGACGAACATTACACGACCGATAAATACGAGGTCAGGACCCGGCCTTATGCCATTGTCCTGAACCTGGAAGGGGAAGTGGTATGGAAAGGGCACCCCGCCGATCTGAAGGCGGCCATGATTGAGGAGCTCTATCAAAAAAATGCAGCGGGGCATCAAACCGGCGGCCTGGAAAACCTTCTTGAAGTAAGGAACACAGAACCTCTGTCTCCCGAAACCAGGTACAAAACGGAGTGGAGCGCACTTGACAGCGCCTCCGGGGGTGTTATCGTCAAAAGGGGTGAGAACGATATTTCTGAGTTTTACCGGTCTGATTCTGTCGTGCTGTTCCAGGGGAGGATCAGCGAAGCATTGCAGAGGATCCTGATGCTCACCCGATGGGAGATCGACATCCCTGCAGGAAAAGATGATCCCGTCAACATTGTGGCACAGACCGATATCTGGGTGAATCACCCGGATCTGATCATTGAAAAGTTAAGGAATGCCTGTTCCCTTGATATTAGAACCAAACCCGAAACAATGGAAGCATACGTTCTGGTGGTAAAAAAGCCCAAACTACTGTGGGACATGAACCAGCTGAACCTGGCAGCCGGTACGCCTGCGTTCCTTGTCACCGAAGACCGGCTGCAGGGGGATAATGCATCCATCGGTGAAATGTGCCTTAAGCTGGGTGAAATACTGGATTATCCAGTCATTTACGAGGGTGATGACCAGCAGCTGTACGACTGGGATTTCCATTATAAGTATGAAAATCTAATGCTGGAGGAACTGGAGGATTCATTCGGGATCGTGCTCGGGAAAAAGTCTCTGGAAAGAGTCATCTATAAAATAAGATGATACGGATGTGTTTAACCACAGAGGCGCACGGAGAAAATACGAAGGCGCACTGAGTTGAAAGAATTATCATCCATTCGAACCCGGCGCGCCTTTGTGAATTCCTCTGCGCGCCTCTGTGGTTAAATTACAGGATCAAAAAATCCGTTCAATTGATCCAAATCAATAAATCAGCTTTATTGCAGTATTCTGAATTCCGTCCGCCTGTTTTCCTGGTGTTCAGCTTCCGTGCAATCAACTCCGTTGGCACACCTGTTCTTCAGCCGGGTTTCGCCATACCCTCTGGCCACCAGCCGATCTCTCGATATACCATTGGATACCAGATAGTTGACAACCGACTGTGCTCTTTGCTGCGATAACGACATATTGTACTCATCATTACCTCTTGAGTCGGTATGCGACATGATCTCCACACGCAGATTCGGTTTTTCCTTCATCAGTTTCAGCAGCTTATCGTCGATGATCTTAGTCGATTCAGCGGTCAGCCGTGCACTGTTGTATTCGTAAAGGATGGGCAGGATATTCAGGCCGGTCACCGAGCAGTCCACTTCTTCCCAGACCGCCATTCCGCCCTTTTTCACCAGTACCGTCTTGGTGATGGTCTTGGTGACGGCAGCAACCACCTCTTCGGTCACCTGGGCCGGCCTGTCAATGACCTGCCGTCTGATCGTTGTATACTCGGCAGGGATCTCGATTTCTTCCATCCGGGCCGGTGTCTTTACCACCTGTTTTTTATAGGTGGCCCTGACTTCGCTGACAGGGGTTTCCCTTGTGCTGGCATCCTTGGTCAGCGTGGTGACCGGAATGGATTCCGATTTGGCGGGATACTCCACAAAGCAGGCGACCACACAATCTTCCCTGTTGGCTGAGGGGCAATTGGGAAGGGTTGTATATTCCCATTTGGCAGTTTTCGGGTAGATCTCAAACGTCCTGGATGAACTACCGAAAGAAGCCGGTAACACTTCAAGGGTCTTGCTGGCCTCTTTTGATATATAGGGAACCTCTACGGTCTCGAACACTGCGGGAACATAGACAAGCTTTTTCGCAGCTTCCTTGATCAGAACCTTTTCCTCGACGGTCTTGTAGGTGGCCGGGATCACCTTGAGCTTCTTATAGGCTGGTGAAATCTCGATGGTCTCCGTCACGTCCTTAAACTCATCCACTGTGATACATTTAATGTAGCACTTCCCCGGATCCGGATTTTCAGGTAATTCCTGGCTCATGGCGCTGTACGCCCCCATAGCCATCAACGCGATCAGTACTGTGCCTAGTTTTTTCATGATGTTGATTTTTAATTTGTTTTGGGTGAAATATCCAATTGGACTAATAAACAAATTATTGTCAAAGGTAGCGTACATTTTAATACGACCCACTCACGATCATTCGATCCAGTGGTTCTTTATCACCATTTATTAACAATATCCAGAAAATATTGATCTTCAGACTGTTCAAAGATCCCTTTCGATCATGTAGAGCACGATCCGGTACAGGAACTCTTTATCTCGTGTATCAGGCAGAGCTCCGTAGGCAGTGAAAAATTCCTTCAGGGCGGCACCGGCCAGGTTGCGGGAGCAGGAACGGGCATAGCCGAAACTGTCGTATTTGATCATCAGACGGTACACATTTTCCACATCCTCCGGATTCCGATGCCTGCGTGGAATGCTCAGGAAGTGACCCAGCCATTGCTTCTCGTCGGGCTCCGAGCTATTCAACAGGTGGATCAGCATCATGGTCCGCTTTCCTTCCCATATATCACCACCGATCTCTTTGCCGTATTTTTCCTTTTCACCGATCAGGTTCAGCAGGTCGTCCTGGATCTGGAAGGCGGCGCCGAGGTAATAACCAAAGCGGTTGAACCGGTCCGGGTCCGCTTCTCCTGACGTGGCGATCAGTGCACCGATACGGCAGGGGTGGATGATCGTGTACCAGCAGGTTTTCTTTAACGTCATCCGCAGGTAATCCTCTTCCGTCAATCCGGTATCATTCTCATGAACCCAGCCCAGTTCCATGGCCTGACCTTCTACGCACTGCCTGACCATGTGTTCTATCTCGGTAAAGACAATCCATGTCATCTCAGGGCCAAGAAGCGATAAATTCTCCATTAATGGCCTGATACTGAGTACATTCATGGCATCCCCGACATTGACGGCGATGGGAATGCCATATTCCGCATTCAAGGTCTTATCGCCCCGCCGGAAATCACTGTCATCCTCCACATCATCATGGACCAGGAACGCATTATGAAAGAGCTCGATGGCCACCGCCGACCGGAGCGCCATGGATTCAGTACCGCCGAAAGCCTTGCATGTGGCTATGCATAACGCTGGCCGGAATCCTTTTCCAGGTCGGCCCGGATAGGATGAAACCAGCTCGTAGAGGTACTTTCGTGGTTCCAGCTCCGGGATGTACCTGAAAAGAGTCTTGATGGCCAGTGAGTTATAATCTTCCAGCAGCCCTTTTACAAAGTCATAGCTCTTGACTGGCATAACGGAAGATTAAACGATCCTGATGATCAGGATGGCACGCAACTGATCCAGGTTTGTGGCCTGTACCAGCCCTGAATAGGAACCTGCCGGTGTATTGCGGGGCACTGAAACCTTTACCAGCACCTTTTCTCTCTGGCCCGGCCCGATTTTAATGGTTTCCGGAGCAAAGGAAATGTTTCCGGCCAACATGCGATTGCCCTGGTTGCTGATCAGATCCGTGCAGTACATGCTGAAAACATCCGTTACCTCCCGGCTCTTATTTTCCAGTTCCATGGGAACTTCCGTTGCCGATCCGGGTTTCATCGGTTCAGGCATTTCCAGTTTTGGTACATCCGAAACAGGTGCCTCTTCTTTTTTTGTACCCGGTACCGTAAATGTGATCATTCGCTGCGTAAGATCTGTTCCGTATTTTGCTGCCACACCCACCAGATCCATGAAAATATCCACCACTTCGTGGGCATCATTCCTGAAACGTCCAAACAGGGCTTCTTTGCTTTCCTTGCGTATATCTTTGGTATCGAACAGTTTATCTTCCACCTCTTTTGCAGCGACAATGCCATCTGCCACTTCCTCCTCCAGAATGGAGGCCGCCTGTTGCACCACCCTGGAAGTGGATTTGGCAATCTGGCTGAATACCTCCTGTGCGACACTCGTCAGTTCGATGGCACTGGTAGCCGTATTCCCTTTCCGTTCTCTTGTGGATTCACTTTTCGGATTTATCGTTGACTTTTCTTGCATAATGGTTCCTCCTCTCATTATAAATCAGTGATTAGTATACATCATCAGAACGCAATATAACAGACCTCGATCAATGCTGCGATGCCTTTTCCTCCTGAAATGACGAGGGCAGTCATGTCATCCTGCGCGACCTCGACCTTTACATCTCCCTGTTCGACGGTCACATCTTCTGTTTTCAGCAATTCGCTTCCGGCATACACAGAGATGTGGAACGGCTGAGGTGACGCACTGGAGATTCTTAGCCACGCTTTATCTACAGGATAAGGAAATTCAATTCTGACGCCCTCCTGCGGGAATATCATTTTATTCACTCCTTCCGGTTCTCCGTGGGTCACCACCTTCAGGTCGCGTTCCACAGGTGAGAATTTGACCCCGTACTGGGTGATGCTGTCACGAATCACCGTACCCTCCTTCAGTTCCCGGAAATCCACACACAGGGGATTGGGCCGCTCGCTCTCAAAGCATGGGAACAGCTTGGTCATCCCCTTGATAAAGATGGAACCGATCGGGCGGTCGAGGAAGTTGACACTGATCGTATAGTCGCTTTTGGCGCAGATAGGTTCACACAGCCGTATGCACACAGGGACAGGCTGTCTGACCGATAGAAGCATATTCATGTCCACATTCATCGGATCCCTGGGCCAGTGCTGTATGGCCACGTTGGCCGGATCCTTTTCAAAGCGGATCTGTACCTCAGCCGGACTGCCCTTTTTGAACTGGTGCTCCAGCTGAGCTGGCTCTTTTGGCCAGGAGACGATATAGACGTGTTCTTTGTGCTCTTCCATTGCGGTAATTTTTTAAAATGTTTAAGAAAATTTAGTGGTTTACCTGCATTTTCTGCTAATGGTTAATGTGTTTCCCTTTCCAGTGAAATTTTTACGGGACAGGCTGCCTGGTCTTCGTACAGCGGATGATCCGGTGGCGATGCATAGTTCGATCAGCAGGGTCTCATCGCCGCCGCCTCTGAACACCAGAAAGGCTATCCCTTCCATCTCCAGTCTGAGGAGCTCGGGTTCCGGCTGCAGGGATGAACTGACGGTTCCAAGCAGATTCTCCTGCTCATCGTACGCTTCCATGAAGAAACGTTCGGAATGATGCCGGATGATGCTGGCCGTCACGATCCTGGCAATAAAAGGCAACCTTACCCTGACTCCCTGCCGTGGAACCGATAATTTACCCGCACCTTCAGGTTTTCCCCACACCACAATGCGAAGGTCTCTTTTCCCATCACTGGAAAAAGAAAATCCTTCCTTTTCGTACCTGGACCCGACATTTCTTTCCTTTTTCTCATCCTTCCAGTTCACACATATTCTTTTGGGGCCCTCAGGTTCTTCCTCTTCCTTCACAGGTTCTTCAAGCGGGCAAGGGTATGGCAGGATCATCACATCGTCAAACCAGGCATGAGCAGGTTCTTTATCGGACCTGAGTTCCAGGAAGATAGTCAGTGCATCTGCCTGAGCCGTGATGCGCCCTGCCAGCTGATCCCATGCATGCCTTATCCGGCCCTCCACCCATAAGATATCAGGAGCAGAAGGATCCTTTCCTCCTTTAGGATCGATACCAAGACGACATTTACCCCCGAATCTCTCATTGAGGTGGTACCAGGCGGAGACCTGGTAATCCCATCCCCGATTGGTGCCGATCTGCTGCCAGATGCCAGCCGCTCCGGACCGTTCAAGTACCATCTGCTGCGACCGCTGGCCGGAATGGACGATGAATTCGGCTGGCAGGAATTTAATCCCTGCAAGACCATCGGGTAATGCGGTGATTCCGGGAAGCGCTCCCGCACCCGGGACCGGATACGGTTCCCATTCATTGGCGACGACACCCTGCACCAGGCTGCGGAAACCCTCTTCAAAGGTCTTGTTCAACACATCCACAACCTGTACGATCAGCGTATCTGTTCCCGAAGCACCATCTGAGTCAATCACTTCACATTCAGCGAGAAAAGTGCCACAGGTATGATACACGTGCGTAGCCGCTGCAATGCCATATCCTTCAGGAGGCTCGTGCTTTTCCTTCACCGTGGTAGGCATACGTGGTGTGCAGTCACCGAACGACCAAAAGGCCCTGTGGGTATCGCACCAGCCCGGATCCCTGAACCGGGCAATGAGGGTTACCGGTGTGCACGGATATGCGTAGAAAATATTGCCGGCATCCACTTTCGGCGCCACATTCCTGACCCTGGCAATGAGCGAGTCCTCCTTCACACCACCATCTTTGTCCCTGACCTGAAGGGTGACCCTGTATTCACCATTATTGCACCAGGCGTGGCTGCCTGTGATCACTCCGCTGGACATAGGAGGTTCGTTGGTTTCAGTCAGCACACCTTTCTGGGGAAGTGTATCGTCACCAAAGTTCCAGGTAGCCTCATGTGTGTCCACCCACTCAGGATCGGAAAACGTGCCATAGAAATTCGCCACCTGCCCTTCATCGATCTCGATGTCGGGTCCGGCATCCACCGAGGGCCTGACATTTCTGACCTTCAGTGCCACCGAATGATGGGTGGTGGCTCCGCCATCCTCCGTCACCTTCACTTTGACCCTGGCCACATACAGTCCGTTGTCGATGTATTTATGATCCACCCCATGGCCCGAAGCCGATCCTCCATCACCCAGACGCCACTGGAAGGTGAGCGAGGGGTGGGCAGCACCCGCATCCAGGTGGATCGTCTGAAGCGATTGGCAGGCATAGGGTCCTCCGGCGTTAGCCGGCGACACCATGGTCATCTGGTACATGGCGGTGATCAGGATCGATCCTGAAAAGACCAGTCCGTCGGATTCTATACCCACAGCCTCCTGGAAGGTGGACTGAACCGTACCGATCCCCTGCAGTTGTTGTGGCCACGCGCCAATGGACTGAAGCTGTCCGCTCACTTCATCCTCCATGACTGCACCACCCACCCGTTCTGCTATCTTTTCAGCGACAGCAACCAGTACGATGGCGATGATCCCGAGAATGATCTCAAACAAGAAGGTCAGAATGGCCAGTAGCCATGCCCACCAGGGCAGATCAGCGTCCTTGTCAATTACATACGGTTCCAGTGTCTGACTACCATCAGCGGCCGGACTTGTCCACCGCAGGCCGATGTCAGCCCAGAAGTCGACTGTAACGTCCGTCTTGCAGATCGCATCCACTACGGTTACGTCTCCCCAGAAGTGGATGGCGCCCGAATGGCAATCCCAGTGAAGATGATTGACCGTGCATTCATAGCCTTCGATATCGGGGAATGTGGTGGGGATTCCCCCGAAACCACCTTCATCCCGTGGCCGGTCAACGATCTCACCGATCAGCTGTTCCACGTATGCATCATCCATTGCCACGGCAAAGGCCTGTCCCGCCGGGATGAAATTGACCAGTGCATTCTCATCGGCACCGTTCTGCGGATTGATGGCAATGGCCAGTGCATCGTTCAGCGCCTTCGGCCTTACTTCATCGATGGTGACCGAGGTGCCCTCCGGCGTTTCAGGCGTCCAGGCACCAAAGTACCTGCGCGACAGGATTTCCTGATGTACATGATCTCCAATGAGGGCCTCAATCTGGGCGACCGTAGGCACAGACACCCTGATCTCTCCAATGGTGTTCATGACGGTCGTTATTTCAGCCGACACCTGGGTGCTGATCAGCAGATCGAGGTCCATACCAAATGCGGCAGCTCCTGCTTTATCAGCCGTGTAATTTACACCTTCCTGACCGCTGGCAGGCTGGATATTTTCCACTGTTACGGTTCCCGAACTCAGGGTACTTTTCACTTCCCCTGCAGCATACTGGAAAGGCGCCGTGATCACAGCGTTTGCCCTGATACCCAGTGGGGATTGCACCAGTGGATTATTGAAGTTATTCAGGCGCAAGTAAATAGGAATGGAAACCCTGACGTGGCCTGCATCAGGTTGTGTCACCGAGATCTCCATCGCCGGATCGTTCTCATCATCATAGGTCTCCAGGTATGCATCGAAGGTAAAGATCCCATAGGATGTACCTTCCCGGGTGACAGCATGGGGTATGGTACCATCCACATAAAGGTCATGGACATATTCCCTGATCATCTGCAGGGTGATGGCTCCGATCGGATCACCGCTGGTGAGGGAGACCGTCACGCTGTTGCGGGCCAATCCCTCGAAGATCACCCCAACGTTGATGGTGGTTCCCGGTACGATGCCTAAAGGTGCTGTGATTCCAATGGCAGCCGTCATATCAAAGTGAGACAGTGATGGCACCGGAAGCGTACTCTGGTCCAGATCGACCTGGATCTGCGTGTCAAATCCCGCTGTGATCCCGTTGACAGCCGGGGCCATGACAAGGCTAAGGCCTTCCTTGGGTATGTTAACCTGCCCCGCCTGGACCTGATAGGGACCAATGGCCGTGCCGGTCGCGATCTCCACTTCATGCGGGATCGCCCCTTCGGCATCCGTGCCGCCATTGTCCCATGCAGCTTTGAGCATTTCCAGCAATACGGAAACGCCTACTTCAGCTACTATTTCAAAACCCTGTGTATTTGCCATTTCATTCCTCCTCATGGATTGGAGCACCACCGGGGAACGTCAGTCTGATACCGGTGATGGGTAACTTTCGTTTACCGGATTTTAATTCATTGTAATATACTTTCGAAGCAAATCCCGGTTTGCTGCGGTATATCTTCCGGAATTCCAAAAGAGCCGGCATGATGGGATGTGCATCTTTTAATTCCTGAAAAGGATCCGGCCAGGTTCCCTTTTTCCTGCTAAGCAGGGTCCTGGCGGTCTCAAGAACATCGGGGATTTCAACGGATTTTGTCACTTTTATCTTCCTCAGCTTCAGATCTTTCATCAGAAAAGATCCGACTTCCTGATCAGACCTGAAATCAAGTGGCTTATCCGCATGCTGGTGCAGTTCCTTTTCAAGTTCCTCCATGCGTTTTCGCTCCTGGGGAGTGAAACGGAGGAGCTTTTCCACCTCTTTTTCTACTTCATCGGTCAGCAAAAGACCCATCTCCCTGAAAGCAAGCAGGGGATTGGCTAATGCGCGCAAAGCAAGTTCCTGATCCTCATTCATCCGCCGGAGGATCTCAGGAACCAGACGGTGAAATTCCTTGAATGTCTGAATTCGTTTTCTTCCAAACATAACCTGAAAATTTAATTAGGATAAACCTGCTTATCTGACCTGAATGGTCATGTCATCCAACTGATAAACTGCTGTTTCGTAAGTGTTGCAGGTTCCTGCGCCTGAATGGGTGAAAAAGATGGGTTATAAATGAAGAAAGGGTAAAAGAGTGTATAAATGTACGACAAAAATCAGGAAAATCCAATTTTCATTGGAAATAATTTCAACCCCCTCCCAAATTTTACCGAACTCTTTATATATTTGTCAATTCAATATATCTGGTCATCTTCCCTGCATTAAAAATTCCATTAAATCCGGAGGTCAATATGAACATTTACATTATCATTGGCGCTGTCATCGTACTATTCTTTTTTTGGGGATTACGGATCGTCAGGCCCACGCACAAAGCACTCATTGAACGTTTCGGGAAATACAACCGGTTTGCCAACGCCGGATTTCACTGGATCATCCCCATGATCGAAAAGATGTACCGTGTCAATATCACCGAACAGATGGTGGATGCAGAGCCACAGGAGATCATCACCAACGATAACCTGAACGCCAGGGTGGATGCCCAGGTGTATTTCAAAGTGAAGGAGGACGAGGATAGCGTAAAGAATTCACAGTATCACGTCAACAATTACAAGATTCAGATCGTCAACCTGGCCCGTACCACCCTGAGGAATATCATCGGTACCCTTACCCTCAAGTCAGCCAACAGTGAGCGTGGAAAGATCAATTCAGAATTGCACCGCACCCTCAGGGAGGAGACCATGAGCTGGGGAATAGAGATCGTTCGGACAGAGCTCAAGGAAATTGATCCGCCGAAGGATGTACAGGATACCATGAACAAGGTGGTGAAGGCAGAAAATGAGAAGATCGCTGCCATCGACTTTGCCACGGCGCGGGAAACGGTCGCCGACGGTGAAAAACGTGCCAAGATAAAAGAAGCGGAGGGAATCAAGCAATCCCGGATCCTTCAGGCGGAAGGGGAAGCGGAGGCCATTCGCCTTGTAAACGAAGCGGCCGATAAGTATTTTGTCGGCAATGCCCAGTTGCTCAGAAAACTGCAAACCCTGGAAGTCTCCCTGGAAAACAATGCAAAAATTGTGGTCCCTGCCGGAACTGAGCTGGTCAATATCATTGGCGACATGGCTGGAATCGTTCCGCTGCCGAGAAAAGGCAAAGAGTAATCAATAATATCAAAACGACATACCGCGTAGCCACCTGATCCTGATTGATGATCCCTTGTCGAGGCTGTATCATAAGTACTTAACCGCTAAGGTACACAAAGGTTATCACGAAGATCACAAGGGACAAAAAGATAATTATCAACAACTTGGTGTTCCTTGATGTAATCCTTCGAGTTCCTTTGTGGTTAAATAATGATTTTTAATGCAGACCCTCCCCGGGACATGGCAATTGCCAACTGGCTACTCCCTGTTATTCGTATACTTAACGATAATGTCGTTCCGCAGTTCAATAAACATTTCCGTGATCTGATCCATTAGTCCGTTGGAATAATCCGTCAGATAGTTCCTTGCGGCAGCAGGATCGCTGTGATACAGTCTGAGAGCCTCTTCCTCAATGGCCTGTTGTTTTTCAAAGATTTGGTTTTCAAACGGATCTCTGATTGCACGCACATCCTTGATCACTTCCTGGAATTTCAGGTTCGCCAGGTTGTCCACAAAATCGATCGCCCAGCGCGCTGAGCGCTCGTCGTATTTTTCAGGATCATAGAGGTTGTATGTCTCAGCCACCGAAAGATTGCCTGCGTAGATTGGCACATAAGGGCTGAAATATGGATTGTCGAGGTATACCCAGTAGACGCCTCCGATCTCATCGGGCAGCCATCCACGCAGTTGCATCACCATCCCGTAATGTCCCCTGTGACGCGCCACCGGCCTTCGGTAGGTAATCTCCAGGAGCTTCCTCAGTTCGCTGCCAGGGAAGGGAGTGGCCAGAGGGCTTTTGATGTATCCGCCTTTTCCGTCGGGAACCAGCCACTGGGGACCGGAGGTCATATCGTAGATGGTACCTTCAAACGTAGATCGTTGAAAAGCAATGATGTCCTGTACGGAGATCTTTTTCTCCGGCACTGCCGAAAATGGATAGATGGACAGGGGCTCTACGATCTGGAAGTACTGGTTGATCCCCTTGTAGGGATTATCGTGCAGGAACCGGTCGGGCCATTGTTTCAGGTTTGGCGCGAAGGTCTGAAAGAACAGCCAGAAGCGGCTGGTGGCATATTCAGCGGGAATGGGAGCGTAGATCTCCTGCCAGATAAAAGGTTTTCCGGAGGAAGGATCGTACCATCCGCGATCGATGGCTTCCTGCATATAGTTAGCGGAAACCATAAAATTCTCCTTATCCTTTGCATTGATCTCCTTGATGATACTGAAATTCGGGATCATGGTCGCCTGGTCGTCGGGAAGGCGCTGTGCGGCCCAGATAGCTCCTGGCTTGCCGCTTTCAGTCGTCCACCCCGGGCCGACGCCGAACACCTCCAGGATCCAGGCTTCTTCGGTGTCAGAGACGACCAGGGTTTCAGAACCTGTTCCGCTGGAAGGCAGAAAGCCATAGCGTGTAACCAGGTCACCGATGAAGAGTACTGCCTCGCGGGCTTTCTTATAGCGTTGCAGGGCAAAGATCATCGCCTGTTCGATGGTCATGATCTGTTGGCCATTATCGATGGAAGCCACCAACTCAGGCCGCTGATCGGTGGTGCTTTCGGCAATGCCCAGCTGGAATTCGTTCATATGGGAATAGGCTGACTGGAAGTAGGTGTAGGTTTGGCGGACCTGTGGAATGTATCCCAGGATCCTGCCGTCGTCGTTCAGGGGTTTATGTGCATCCTGAATATCGAGGTAAACGGGTGCCATGGCAACTGCCCCGAATGTGCGTCCTGGAACGACAAATATCCGTGAGTCGGGTCCTGCGTCGGTGTGGGAGATGATCACCGAGCCATCGGCCGAGGCTTTCTTCCCCACGGCAATGACAGTACAGGCATTCGAATAAAGAAAAATGCCCAATACGATAAAACCAGCCAAAAATAATGCTATAAATTTCATATGTCAGAATTTGCAGGTAAAGGTACAATGATTTATTTCTCCTCTCAATCAAAACGCCGCCACAAATCCCACACTGGCTTTACCGAACTCCTGCCCTGTGAATCCCTGTGTATACTCTCCCACCAGCCGGATGTTGCGTCGCAACAGGTACCCTGCATGCAACGTGGCAGAGGTGTAATCAAGGTTATCCAGGTCCGAATCTACCCAGTTGAAAAGCGCAGTCAGATACCAGTCGCTCCGGTCGCCCCTGGGCGAATAGATGAGCTCTGCAAAACCGCCCTGAGTCATCACATCCTCCTCTACGGCAATGGCGTCGGTTTCCACTACGACCTTTGAATCATTGCGATACAGATACTGCACATTCAATATGAACTTTTCATTGAAATCCAGGGTCAGGTTCGGCCCGAACATGTACATGCTGCTGGTCATTGAAGTGACATCCTTCAGCGCTTCCTTTCCATAATAGCCAAAAAATCCGAGGTCAACGTTTTTTCCGGCTGATTGGGAGATCTTTAACAGAAAATTCTTGTATTTATCTATGTCAAACAAGTACCCTTCACCCGCGGGACCTATCCCGTTTCCATTCACTACCTCCAGGACGAAATCCGTACCCGTCTTCAGTCCGTAATCAAACAGAAGCCCCCTTTCGTATTTAAGCGAAATGGATGAATTCCCCGGTCTGACCGTAAAGATTGTATAATCCTCAAGGGTGTACCGCAATTCTCTTTTGTAGAGCGGATCGCAGGCCTGGAATTGACCAAAGGAAATGTTGACCCCGCTTCCGAAAAGGTCATGGTACATGATAAACGCATCTTCAATACCCGCCACTTCTCCCCTTTCTCCCATAAAGAAATAAAAATAATAGGATAGCTTTTTGGAAATCTCTCCTCCCGAGAGCAATTTAAGGCCCCAGGGAACGCCGAAATCGGCGGTTTTTCCATCTGCATAATTATAGGAGAGGAATCCCTCAAAGCGCAGTGCCAGCGGTACTTCCCTCAACAGCGAGAGTTTATCGTCCCCCACTGGTACAAAATACCTGGGGGCTTCCACATCGGTCAGCCGGAAACCCGCTCCGGCAAAATCATCCCCAAACGCTTTCAGCCTTGGCATGGCGGGCGTATGACACACCTGGCAGCTGAACTGGTATTTGCGGGCAAAGGCAGGGATGGCATTCGATTGTTTACAGAATGAGAAAGCAAAGATCATCAATGCCATTCCGCTTAAAACAAGAGAACCTGTCTTTTTCATGTTGTGTTCGTTTATGTTGTTTGTATAAAATTACGGCAGCACAGTGAAATGCGTCGTGTGACTGTTCACCAGCCTGACCTCCGATTCCTCGGCTGGGACCTTGAGCAGGTCGGCCACGGGTTTGACCAGCAGCTGGTAATTGAGTGTGGCTGTGACGTTCATATCTCCGGCAGCGGCATTGAAGGGGATCTGAAAAGTGAACGTCTCCACTTTAGTCTCCCGGGGACCAATACGGTAGTCAACTCCCAGTCTGGCCGTATTCCACTGCATAATGGTCATGTTTCCCTGCGGATCAAAGTAAGGCATCCGGAAGATCCGGTTACCGACGGGTATTCCATCACGTTGTACACCTTTGAAGTCCAAAATGCCCAGGGGTACGCCCATATCCTGGTAGGCCAGATGATCTCCGGAAATGGTATATTCTTCCCCTTCAAAACCTTTTTTATCAACAGACAGATGATAAACCTTGCCGGCCGCGTCAGTCGCCTCCACATTAAGCCATGCGATCCGGTCTTCCACGCTGCCTGTGGGAAACTTATGCCCTGTTTTCTGATTGAAAAGGGCAACGGTGAGCACCACGGTTTCACCCGGCTCGGCTTCCCGTATGTCGGGCTGAATCCGCAGTTCAATCGTTCCCCTGACCTTACCGGGATCATGGGCGCCATGGAAAAGGTGCAACCGCACGTCATCGTAGTTCTGACCCATCGCCGCTGCCTGGAAGGGCGCTTTAGGCATATGGCAATCCTGGCACCGGACTCCTTCCTTTGCATACGGACCTTCCTTCCATTCCAGCTGGGTGCTCTTTACCCAGACACCGAACGGATTTTTTTCGTTGTGGCAGTTGCCGCAAAATTCAGTGGTACGGTGAAAATCACTTACCACGATCTTATGAGCCGGTGATTCAACTCCTCCTCCACGTGGACCGTACTTCGTGGATCCGGGTTGAACCACATAACTGAAATTAAAGGGTGGCTCGGAACTGGCACCCTGGATCAGATGGCAGACCTCGCAGGAAACAGACTCGTTGGCCATGGTGTTTTCCGATGGCCGGGCCGGAGGCATCACCTCGCTTCCCATGAATCCGATGGGGGTATGGCAACCGTTACACCCATCAACTACATCTTTAATGGCAGGTACCTTTGCTGCCTGTGCAACGGCCAGGTCGAAATATTCGATCTCGTCCCAATGATGGGTATAAGCCTGCGACATCATCGACTGCGTCCATTGCTCGTAGAATCCCGTGTGGCATTGCCTGCACTTCTTAGCCTGTTCAAAATCCTTATAAGAGAATTTTTGCTTGAGATCCTCGGGCCGTACGAAGGTCGTGTAGGTAAAAGCAAGGAGAGAAGCCGCACCCAGGATGATCATAACTAAAAAAGATGACAAATTAATGTTTATTTTCCGTTTCATGGCTTGAAGGATTTATTGCTTTCGAAATTAATCCGGAAAAACGCGTTTGCCAAATTTTTTACCACCGAATTCCATTATTTGGATTGGGCCTCATCGGGGATCCTGGTATTTTGAGACAACACAATCCCTACAAAACTTTGGCTATTTCCCATCTTTAGTTTACATCGATATAACACACATTTTATAATAAATTATTTATCAATCATTTATCTTCTTTATATACCCTACATGATAGTTTATCGTATGCACCTGACTAAATGACTAGCATAACAGCACATAAAATATTTCCTGTATCTTTGAAAAGAAAAAATGCAGCTGTTATGTTATCTTTCAAGCATGCCAACAAATCAATCAAGCAGATTGACCAGTTCCTGGATAAGGTAGACGAAGGCAACCTGATCTTTAAGGAAGGTGTCAGGAATTATCTGAACGGCAACCGGGAAAGTTTTTTGGATAACCTGAAAACGATTTCTGCCCTTGAAAGCGATGCAGACATCCTGCGCAGAAAAATTGAAAACACGCTATACACCCAATCCCTCATGCCCCAGCTCAGAGGGGATATCATGCGGCTGCTCGAGGAACTGGACAATATCATCGATCTGGCCAAGCATAACCTGTTCCAGTTCGATGTGGAGGTGCCTTACGTTCCCACCGAGCTTAACCAGGAGTTGATCCGGCTGACGGAGTTGTCAGTGGCAGCGGTTGAATCCCTCATTCCTGCTGCCCGTTCTTATTTCAGGGATCCTGATGCCATAAAGGAAAACCTGCACAGGGTCTATTTATTTGAAAAGGAAGTAGATAAGATGGCGGACAGCATCAAGCGGAAGGTCTTTCAGGAGATGCAGGGCCTGAAGCTCAGCGAGAAATTCCATCTGAGGTATTTCACGCTTCACATCGAGAGTCTTTCGGATAAGGCTCAGCAAGCGGCAGACCTGCTCAATATCATGGCCATCAAGAGGTCGTTGTAACCCGGAACATGATGCTTCTCCTCATTTTCATATCGAGTGGATTATTTCTGGGCTGGTCGCTGGGGGCGAACGATGCGGCCAACATCTTCGGGTCAGCCGTTGGTTCCCGGATGCTCAGTTTCCGCAGGGCTGCCATCATTGCCAGCATCTTCGTCATACTGGGTGCTGTCTTCCAGGGCAAGGGAGGGGCTGAGACGCTGAATGAGCTGGGTACAGTGGATGCACTGGGCGGAGGCTTCACCGTTACGTTATGTGCTGCCTTCACCGTATACGTCATGACAAAACGCAGGCTGCCCGTATCCACCAGCCAGGCCATTGTGGGGGCGATCATCGGATGGAGTCTTTTCACGGGAAATGCTACCGACATGTCGGTGCTTCGAAAAATATTCATTACATGGATCAGCGGGCCGGTGCTGGGCATGCTGTTCGCCGCCGGCCTGTATCTGTTGCTGCGCTGGGCTCTGCGAAGGGCAAAAATCCATGTGATCAAGCTCGACTCCTACATCCGCACCGGTCTGATCCTGGCGGGAGCCTTTGGAGCCTACAGCCTCGGTGCCAACAATATCGCCAATGTGATGGGAGTATTCGTCAGCAGTGCTCCTAATATGATACTGGATTTCGGAATATTCCGGCTTGACGGAGTACAGCTCCTGTTTTTGCTCGGAGGGATTGCCATTGCAGTGGGCATTTTCACATACGGTCAGCGTGTCATGCAAACTGTCGGTAACGATATCCTGTCCCTCAATCCTGAAGCAGCCATCGTTGTTGTGCTTGCACAGGCCCTGGTCCTGTTCCTGTTCTCATCCTCCACCTTCTCGGAACTGGTAGCGAAAACCGGTTTGCCTCCCCTGCCACTGGTCCCGGTTTCTAGTACCCAGGTGGTCATTGGGGCCGTGCTGGGGATCGGGCTGGTGAAAGGAGTCCGCGAAATAAAAATGAAAACACTGGGAGGAGTAGCTGTGGGCTGGATCGCCACTCCGGTCATTGCAGGGATCCTTACGTTCTTCCTGTTGTTTTTCATGCAAAATGTATTCGATCTTGAAGTAACAAAAGGAATGTCTTCAGCAGATACAGTCGAAAAACTGGTACAGCCACCCAGAATCCTGAATATGATCATCTATGGTTTATTGATCATGTCACTGGCTGTGATAACCCTGCTTCTTACCTATATTTTCCGGCAGCAAAAGCTCCGTCTTAAGACAGAAAATGAACTGCTGATCCAGCAAAACCAGAATTACATGGTTCAGCAATCGATCAGCAATTTGGAGATCAGCGCAATACAAAAGCAAAATGAGTCACTGCACAGCAAACTGGAAAACAAACGAAAAGAATTCATTGATATCGCCCTGAACCTGACAGAACAGCGAATGTTCCTGGAATCGCTGCTGGAGGAACTCGATCAGCTTCAACGGCTGAACGACCCGAACACACTGGGAATCCGGCTAAAAGGGCTCAGCACAAGGATCCGGCAGAGAATGAGCTTTTCCACTGAGAAGGAAAACTTTTACAGCCAGGTGGAACAGGTGCACAAGGATTTTCAGGAAAAACTGTCCACAGGCTTTCCCCACCTTACCGAACAGGAGAAACGCCTTGCCATGCTGATCCGGTTGAATTTATCTGCCAAGGAGACAGCTACCCTTCTGAACATTTCGCCCAAAAGCGTGGAGGTAGCGCGCTACAGGCTTAAAAATAAACTAAAACTTAAAAAAGAGGAGAACCTGACTCAATATATCATTGACTTGTGATTTATTATTGCCATATTTGAAAAATTTTATTTATAAACGTCATAACCAGTATCCATATCTGTACGATTCATGATAAATTCAAATATTATTAACTAAATTTCAGAGTATTATGAAAAATGTTTATGCCATTCTCATCCTGTTGATGATGTTCATCTATCTTCCGGTGGATGCCCAGGTGCGCACCGTTACCGGCAAGGTTACCTCAAACATTGGACAGGAGCCGGTAAAAGAAGCATCCGTGAGCCTTAAGGGTACAGATGTAGCCGTCAAAACCGATGAAAACGGGATGTACTCCATTCAGGTAAGTGCAACCTCATCGGATGTACTTGTATTTACGCATCCCGATCATGATAAGATTGAGATCGGACTCAATAACAGAAGTGTAATGGATATCATGATGATCTATAATGTCCGGTACAATCAGTATGGAGTTCGTGTCAACCGAAATCCTTTGTTCTCGGAAGAACGGAACGGGATCCTGGTATTTGAGAGCTATAAGAATGATTACCGTTTCTGGTTCGATTTCCGTGTCCAGGCCGACGGGGCATGGTTCTTCGGGGATGTAATGAATCCGATCGGCAATGGTTACTCCATCCGGCGGGCACGTCTGGCCGGAAAGGTCGAGGTGGGAAAACACTGGTATGGTGAGCTTGACCTTGATTTTTCCAACTCAGAACTGGAACTCAATGATGCGTATCTCGAATACACATTCAACAAGGGCGTTTCGCTGAGAGTCGGAAACTTCAAAGAGTATTACTCAATGGAAAGAACAACGACCTCTCGTTATGTGACCTTTATCGAGCGCCCCAATGCCGTGAACGCATTTGCACCTTCGCGCCATATTGGTGTGGGCGCTTCCTATAATTATAAATGGTTGCTGATGCAGGGGGGTGTTTTCTTCCAGACGATCGGTGATGTGGAAGAAAGAATATTCTCAGAAGATAACAACAAAGATTACGGGATGGACGAAGGATATTCCCTCACGGGAAGGCTGGTACTCATGGGCTTCCATGATGATCTGAACAAGAGGTTACATCTTGGGATTTCCGGATCCTACCGGACTCCTAAAACGGACGCAGAAGTGCGCCAGACCTTACGTTACAGCACACGGTCGCTGACCAGTATCAACCGGAAGAAGTACATGGATACCGACCTGATGGGCGGTATCGACCATGCGACCCTTGGCGGGCTTGAGGTCGCCGCGTTCTATAAAGGCTTCAGGATCCAGGGTGAATACCTGATGAGTGGTGTACATGATACGCTGGGCGGTGTAAAGACCACGAACAATTTTGACGGATTTTATGTCTTTGGAAGCTGCCTGCTTTTCGGAGGGAAATATAACTACAACAACGAAGACGGTGAATTCACGCAGGTGTCCAGGGGCAAGAAATGGGGCGACATTGAGCTGGCTTTGCGCTACGACTACCTGAGCCTGAACGGCGGCATGGATAAGATTATGGGAGGAGCCGGGGAAGGCTACACCTTTGGATTGAATTACCATATCACCAATAATGTAAAGATAATGTTCAACTATGCTTACCTTAACCATGACCGTTATGCCAATGGAAAAGGCAAACTATATGTCGGCTATGATGCTGACGGAAACCTGACCAAAGATCCTAAACAGGTCGTGGACGAAGCGGGTAAAGCAGGGGAAGACTATCATATGGTCTCGGTCAGGTTCGAAATCGATTTTTAAAAGAAACCTTAACAATATACCTATATAAAGATGAAAACACGATATTTTACAATGATGTTCTTCATAGCCGCGCTTTTCATTAGCGGCTGTGTAAAAGATGAAATTTTCGAAGGACCTCCCGTGATTGCTAACATGTCGATGAGTCCTTTGGCACCGGGAGATAATGATATCGTCACTGTTACAGCGAAGGTGACCAGCAATGATGGCGTAAAGGCCGTTATCCTCTTTTATAAGGCAGTTACTGGTGATTTTATAAGTGTATCCATGACGGCATCCGGAAGCACGTATTCGGGGAAGATTCCTGCACAGGCCAGTGGGATTCAGGTTTTATATTACATTGAAGCTGAATCCAATGCAGGTAAAAAGACAACCAATCCGGCCGGCGCACCCTCTTCAACAGCAAGTTATACCGTAGGTGCACCATCCATTCTGATGAATGAAATCTATTCAAGAGGGATCCCTGAAACAGATCCGGACTGGATCGAGATCTACAATAACTCAGACAGTCCGGCCGATATCAGTGGTTATAAGATTTATGATGTGGGCGGACAGTCAGGAACCAAAACAAAATTGGAGTTTCCTGCCGGATCCACCATACCTCCTAAAGGATTTCTGGTGATCGTGACCGATGTTGGAGGTGATTCGGGTTTCGGCCTGTCCAGCGCCGGAGAAGAAGTCTGGTTTGAAAACGCCAGCGGTGCAGTCATCGACAATGTCGTCTTTCCTGCCTTTGAACCCACGCAATCATATGGGAGGGTACCGGATGGCAGCCCAAACTGGCAGATCATGAATACCATTTCAAGGGGATCGGCTAACAGTGATATTCTGCCTCCCCCCACCCTTTTCATCAATGAAGTATTCTCCCAGGGCACAACGCAAGATGCCGACTGGGTGGAGATCTATAATGCTTCTGCATTCGATGCCGACATCAGTGGGTATAAAATCTATGACAGCGGAGGACAATCGGGTTCCAAACCCAAAAAAGAATTTCCGACCGGGACCACCATTACAGCCCACGGCTTTGTGGTCATCGTCACCGATGACGCCGATGCCAGCGGTTTTGGTCTCTCCAGCGACGGCGAGGAGATCTGGCTGGAAAATCCTTCCGGCAATGTCATCGACAACTGCGTATTTCCGGCATTAAAAGCCAGCGAATCCTACGGACGCTATCCTGACGGAGCCTCCACCTTCCAGGCATTCTATGTCGTGACCAAAGGCGCGGCCAATGACAATACACCACCTCCCCAGGTAAGGATCGTGATGAATGAGCTCTATTCGCAGGGTACCACGGAGGATCCCGACTGGATCGAGGTGTACAATGATTCTGACATCGATGTGGACCTCTCCGGTTACAAGATCTACGACAGCGGCGGTCAGGCGGGCACTAAGCCGAAGAAGGAATTTCCTGCCGGAACGATTATTTCATCAAAGGGCTTCGTTGTCATCGTGACCGACGATGAAGCGGAAAGCGGATTTGGACTGTCGAGCGGCGGCGAAAAGGTCTGGCTGGAAAATGCTGACGCCTCTGTCGTTGACAGTGTGGAATTTCCGGCGCTGGAAGCTGCACAGTCTTACGGCCGTTATCCCGATGGCACTGAAAACTGGCAGGTGCTTTATACTGTCACGAAAGGCGCGGCCAACAGCAATGTGATCCCTGATGTAGTGCTCATTTGGATGAATGAAGTCTACTCCAGAGGAACAACGGAAGATCCGGATTGGATCGAAATTTTCAACGACTCTGATAAAGACATTGATCTGTCAGGCTACAAAATCTTCGACAGCGGCGGCCAGGCTGGCACCAAGCCGAAGAAAGAATTCCCAGGTGGTACCGTCATTCCTTCCAAGGGTTTCTTTGTGATCGTGACCGACGATGCAGCCGAGAGCGGATTCGGGCTGTCGAGCGCCGGGGAGCAGGTGTGGCTGGAAAATGCCATTGGTACGGTCATCGACAGTGTTACCTTCCCCGCACTGGAAGAAACGCAATCCTATGGACGTTACCCGGACGGGACCGATAACTGGCAAGTACTGTATACCATAACACGGGGCGCAGCCAACAGCAATGCCGTGCCGGGAGGAGTGGTGATGAACGAACTTTATTCCCGCGGTGTGGTCGGTGATCCCGACTGGGTAGAGATCTACAACAATTCCCCCGTGGAGCTTGATATCAGCGGGTATAAGATCTATGATCCGGGTGGACAGTCGGGCACCAAGCCAAAGAAAGAATTTCCTGCAGGAAGCGTCATTCCTGCCCTGGGCTGGCTGGTGATCGTGGTGGATGATGATGATCCCAGCGGATTCGGACTCTCCAGCGGCGGCGATGAAGTGTGGCTGGAAGATCCCAGCGGCACCGTGATCGACAATATCGCCATACCGGCCATGGAAACGACACAGTCGTACGGAAGGCTGCCCGATGGCTCAGACACCTGGTAACTGCTGAATACCATCACAAGGGGTACGGCCAATATGCCGTAAAGCAGGGGAAGTTAACCATTTAGGAGCTGTGTCAAAATTCAACTTAACCACGGAGTACACGGAGGATTCACGGAGAACACGGAGTTTAAATGACTCGTTATCAATCCTCTGTGCACTCCGTACTCTTCCGTGATCTCCGTGGTTAAATTAAAACCGTCTGTTTTGATTCACCTTCGTTAATTAAATTGTATTTTCATAATCCCACGTCCCTTTAAAGAGGGGCTAAAAAAATGCTTCATAATCACAGTCAATGATACTATTAACCAGAAAAATAAACTATGGTAGAAAAAATGACAGTCGGACAGGCGACCCAACCACGATATGAGTTCCGGTCGTTCGGGCAGAATTTCGACAATGCCTGGAAGCGGATGGCCCGCCTCTCGGTGCCCATTCCCGAAAAAGTCTGGGAGCGCTATTCAGAGGAGATCTACATCATGTCGCGGGTCAACGATATCAACAACACCAAGATCCGCGACGGGAAGATGGATATCAAAACATATGTGCACACGCTGGAGGGCCTGGAGCTGTGGGATCCCCTGATGAAAGGAGAATTCCCCATGAAAGCAGAAATGCTTGCCGGAGAGGTCTTTCCTGCCTTCCAGGTAAAGATGCCGCAACTTGTAAAGCCAGAATATTCGTACGCTGAATTTATGGACATGATCCGCAGCCACCCTGATCTGCAGGCGGTGCGGGTGTGTAAAAAACGATACGGCTACATGGTGAATGATACCATTTGCGAGTATGGCATTGTCCTGATCAATGGGGCCAGAGTAGTCACCGTTAACTCAGAATCTACTGAAATAGAGGATATTAAAAAAACGATCCAGGATATTGGCCTTCAGGGGATTGAAAATATCAATTACCTTCAGGCCATCAAACGCGTGATCGGTATGATCGCTAAACCACTGGCAAACGAAAACATCTGAAAAATGGCACAGGAAATCGAACGCAAATTTCTGGTAATGGGTGATTTCAAACCTTTTAGCATAAAAGCAACCCGGATCACCCAGGGGTATCTGTCTTCGGTCCCCGAACGGGCTGTACGGATCAGGATCAAGGGAGACAAAGGCTATATTACGGTCAAAGGGATCGGCAACGCCTCCGGTGCCAGCCGGTATGAATGGGAAAAGGAGATCCCCTTGGCAGAGGTGGAAGAACTGCTGAAGATCTGCGAACCAGGCGTGATCGACAAGACCAGGTACCTGGTCCCTGCCGGAAAATTCACCTATGAAGTGGATGAATTTTATGGAGAAAACCAGGGGCTGGTATTGGCAGAGATCGAGCTGCCCTCGGAGCAGGAATCCTTCGAGAAGCCTGGCTGGCTGGGAGAAGAGGTCACGGGAGATGTAAGGTATTATAATGTCATGCTCATGAAGCATCCGTTTACTACCTGGTAATCTGATACGACAAAAAATCATCTATGGAAGAAAATAAGCTCCCTAAGGCTGTGTATGATCCTTTGGATATGCATCAGTACCGGATTGATAAGCTCCCCAGGAGGGAGAAGTCGAAATTTGAACGGTGGCTGGCGATTCTTGGTCCACCTGTTGCATTGCTGGCTTTTATCATTCTGGGGTTTTTCACACAATTGCCTTTCCTGACCGACATTGATCCTGCACGGATCATTTCAGAAGAGGCCAGGGAAGCATTTCAAACATTAGGATCTGAAGCATTTTCGAGAAGCAATCACCTTATGCTGGCAATATTTGCAGCCAGCATCCTGCTCTGGCTCACCAATGCCATTCCCAATTACCTGACCTCACTCATCGTGATCATCAGCATCATTCTCTGCAAGGTCGTGCCTGAAAAGGAGGCACTGGCACAGCTGGGACATCCCGTAATGTGGCTTAACATCATGTCGTTCGTGCTTGCAAGCATGCTGGTGACCACAGGTCTGGCAAAGCGTTTTGCCCTGTGGTTTCTGTTGAAATTTGGCAAGAGTGCCGGATCAGTCTTTCTGAGTTTTCTGGCCATCAATACGATATTGTCTGCATGCATTTCCTCTACCACAGGAAAGGCCGCGATCATGCTACCCATATTTATGGTGATCTCGGCCATTTACGGAGCCAGACCCGGTGAAGGAAAAAGAAATTTCGGGCGAAGCCTGGTTTTACAGAACCTCCTGCAGATTAATCTCGGAGCTGGGGTATATATGACAGGTTCAGGGGCAAATCTGCTGGCTGTTGCCATCATCGGCGGCGCTATCGGGGGAAAGATCTTCTATGGCGACTGGCTCATGGCGATGTTCCCTGTAATGGTTGGAATAATGCTCATCGGTTATCTGCTGGCCATGAAGGTATTCTTCCCTCTTTCGCCCGAAGAACGCAGACCGCAGATCGAAGGAGGGATGGAGCGTCTGCGCCAGGAATACAGGAGACTGGGAAAACTAAGCACTCAGGAGGTTAAAGCCCTAATCATCTTCTCCCTGATCCTGGGTTTCTGGGCCACCGACCGTCTGCACGGCATCAGTGCGACGGTTGTTGCGTTTGTGGGAGCAATCATTGCACTGACACCACGCATCGGGATCGTAAAATGGAACGACGTGGAGATCCCCTGGCACCTCATGCTTTTCTCAGCGGGCGCATATGCCCTGGGTTCCGGTCTCTCTCTTACCGATCTGCCGTCCATCAGTGTCAATGCCATTTTTGATCAGTTTGGTGTAGGGGGGCACACTCCCTTCTGGGTATTGTATGTATTGATGACAGGAGTCATGGCGTTCAGCGGATTGATTTTCCAGTCTACGGCCATGCGCGCCATGATCTTTGTCCCCATTGCCATCGGCATCGCGGGTCGGTTCGGGTACGATGTGATCAGCCTGGCGCTGCCCACCGCTTTCATGATCGAGCACGTGTACGTCTTCCCATTCAACAGCAAGCCTGCCGCTCTTCTGTACGAGACGGACATGTACTCGTTTACCGACACGATGAAGTATGGCATCGCCATGATGGTGATCTCCTGGCTGGTGATCATCCTGGCGGGAGAGACCTGGTTCCGTGTGGTGGGGATCACACCGAACGGAGTGTTTTAGCCCTTCGGGCAAAACCCAAATTCCAGAATACAAATTCCAGGCTGTTCCCCCGTTTTTTTCTTTCTGCTAATCTAAATGACAATTAATATTGACATTGCCAAACTATTGTTGTACATTTAGAACCTCATTTTCCTTTTCTACATATCAATCATTTGCATCATGAAAAATCATTTATTTCTGATCATCGCCCTCATGACCGGAATGGTCATGACCATGAACCTTTCATCCAGGGCGCAGGCACCACAATCCATTAATTATCAGGCCATTGTGCGAAATGCCGGCGGTGAACCCATGGCCGACCAGATGGTGGCCATCCTGGTTAACATCCGACAGGGAAGCGATGCTGGCCCCGTGGTCTATGGCGAAACGCATTCTGCCGTGACAAGCCCCCTGGGGCTGGTCAACCTGCAGATCGGTACTGGGACGGTGATCACCGGCAGTTTCCCCGATATTGCATGGGAATCCGGTTCATATTACCTCGAGCTGGAACTCGATCCTGCAGGGGGAACAGCTTATATTCCCATGGGCACCACCCAGCTGGTGTCGGTCCCCTATGCCCTGTTCAGTGAAAAGACCGGCCAGGAGTATACGGCTGGATCCGGGATCGATATTACAGATCATCAGATCACTAATACTGCTCCCAATGCCAGCCACACCGGTGATGCCTCGGGAAGTGAAACACTTATTGTAACAGGCATCCAGGGACGGCCGATATCGGCCGCAGCACCTGCCACGGAACAGGTACTGCAATGGAACGGCTCACAGTGGATTCCCGCGACGGTTACCTCTGGCGGAGGGACAGATGGCTGGTCGCTGACCGGCAACAGCGGCACTAATCCGGCGGTGAATTTCCTTGGGACCACGGATGATCAGCCATTGAAGTTCAGGGTGAACAATCTCCCGGCCGGAGAGATCAACCCGGGAAACGCCAATCATTCGTTTGGGATCCAGGCACTTTCCTCCAACACTACTGGATTTAATAACACCGCTTTGGGGTATCATGCTCTATCCCTTAACTCCACCGGTCACGTAAACAGTGCTTTTGGTGTGGATGCACTTAAATCCAACTCGTCCGGTTACAGCAACAGTGCATTTGGAGGTGGAGCACTTGCTTCCAACACGACAGGTTATGAAAACGCGGCTTTTGGTTCTTCGGCACTTTACACGAACACGACCGGCTTCCGTAACACGGCCATTGGAAATTCAGCACTTGTCGACAATTCGATCGGCTGGTGCAATACGGCGGTCGGAGATCGTGCACTTGCCAATAACACGGGTGGGAACACGAATATTGCCATTGGCTTTAGTGCACTGTACAACAACAGGGCAAACAGTCGCAGCACTGCCATCGGACACCAGGCGATGCTATTTGCTGATGACCGGACAGAGGGCCGGGAAACCTACAACACGGCGGTGGGTTATGAAGCCCTCATGGGAAGCAGTCCGGCGGGCAATAATACCGGCCGGTACAATACGGCGGTCGGGGATCAGGCTCTCTCTTCCAATACGACCGGCGATTACAACACTGCCAGCGGAGCCAGGGCACTGGATGCCAACACCGATGGTAAACGTAACACTGCCAGCGGAGTCGGCGCGCTGCGTTTAAATACGACCGGGAGTAACAACACCGCGAGCGGATTGGATGCACTCTATTATAACACGACAGGTGACAATAACACAGCCATCGGCCACACCGCCCTTTTTTCCAACACCACGGGTTATTCAAATGTCGCGATCGGAATCGGAGCTTTATACAGCAATACTGTCCAGCGTAACCTCGTAGCAATCGGTGACAGCGCCTTGTACCACACTGACACATATAATGCAGTGGCTAATGTTGGCATCGGCTCCAAAGCACTCTATGCCAATACGGTAGGGTCATATAATACTGCTACCGGATATAAGGCACTGTACTCAAACACGACAACCAATGATAATACAGCCAATGGTGCCTTTGCTCTTAGTGATAACACCACCGGTGACAAGAACACTGCCGTTGGATCTGCTGCTCTAAGTAATAATACCCAGGGTTTTGAGAATGCCGCATGCGGATTTCAGGCGCTGTATTTCAATACAACCGGAGATTTTAGCACTGCAGTTGGAAAAGGAGCCCTCATGTATAATAAAGGAAACGGCCGTAGCACAGCCCTTGGCTATGAGGCAATGTACTTTGCGGACAGCAGGGAAACAGATACCAGATATACCTACAATACGGCCGTTGGATGCCAGGCACTTAAGGGAAGCGGTGCAGCTTCATCCAACACCGGCCGGTACAATACGGCCATAGGTGATGAGGCACTTGCCGCAAACACCAGTGGAATCAGGAACACGGGCACCGGATGTTCCGTACTTAACTCCAATACAAGCGGTTGCTACAATACTGCTCAAGGCAACGAAGCACTCAGGGATAACACGACCGGTTATTTCAATGTAGCCATCGGACTATGCGCATTGGCAGGCAATACAAACCGCAGCAACCTCGTGGCTGTGGGTGACAGCGCCCTGTACTACAACGGCCTGGGTGCGTCATCTTCCGACCATGCTACAGCAAATACAGCCATTGGGTCCAGGGCTCTTTTGAATAATACGACAGGGTACAGGAATACAGCCACGGGAAATCAGGCGTTGCAAACCAATACGACCGGAACATGGAATACAGCTAATGGACACCAATCCCTGTTTTCCAATTCAACGGGTTCGGGTAACCAGGCTTATGGACCCCAGGCACTTCGTGCTAACACGACAGGAAGTAACAACCATGCCATCGGTAGAGCTGCTCTGTATAACAATACGACCGGCTATTCCAATGTGGCCATCGGGACAAGGGCTTTGTATGAAAATACAGATAGAAGTAATCTGGTGGCCATCGGAGATAGTGCTCTATACAAGAACGGACTCAATGTGACCAATACCGACGAAGCGACAGGAAATACAGCCATCGGGTCCAAAGCACTTCGGTACAATACAACCGGATCCAAAAATACCGCCCTTGGTTTCCAGGCACTTTATTCCAATACGACCGGAATCGATAATACCGCTTTGGGAACAGGTGCTTTATACTCAAATTCCGAAGGGGACTTTAACACTGCTGTTGGCCTGGCAGCTTTGTATAGTAATAGCACCCATGATTATAATACAGCTGTGGGATCCTATACTTGTTATTACATCAACTCAGATTTTAACACTGCTGTCGGATATTCCGCCGGGGATACATATACGTTTAGCAACGGAACTTTCCTTGGGTACAAGGCATACCCTACCGCCAACGGATTTTCCAACTGCATGGCGCTGGGGTACGAAGCCAGGGTGAATGCTTCCAACAAAGCGGTCATTGGCAATGCGAATGTTACAAGCATCGGAGGTTATGCCAACTGGACAAACTTTTCGGATGGCCGGTATAAAAAAAATGTCCGCGAGGATGTCCCCGGCCTTGAATTCATCACTCATCTCAGGCCTGTCACCTATACGCTTGATGTTACCTCTTTGAACGCGGATCTGAACAAGAACACGCCCGCAATCCTGCGGGAAGGTGAAATGCCCAGGGCGGAGTCCCCGGAGGATATCGAAGGCCGGCTGGCCAGGGAAAAGATCGTCTACACCGGATTTGTTGCCCAGGAAGTGGAGGCTGCGGCCCGGGCGATCGGGTATGACTTCAGCGGCGTGGATGCGCCGCAGAATCCGGATGGACACTACGGGCTACGCTACGCCGAGTTCGTCGTGCCGCTGGTGAAAGCCATCCAGGAGCAGCAGGCGATGATCGAGGAGCAGCAAAGGAGCATTGAGGCGCTGCAGGAGGAGGTGAAGCGGTTAAAGGAGGAGGAACAGAAATAAATCCCAAATTCCAAGATACAAATTCCAGGGTACAAATTCCAAACAAAAAAATCCAACAGACTTGAAAAAGCTGATCTTATTCCTATTCACTTTACACGCTTCACTCTTCAATCGCCCAGTCCTGTCGACCCGAAGGAATCACCTTTTCAACACAGGAAGAAATTGATGATTTCCCCACCAATTACCAGGGGTGTACGGAGATTGAGGGGGATGTTACGATCTCAGGATCTACTATCAACAACTTGAATGGATTAAGCGTATTGACCTCCATCGGAGGTGGTCAACTAGGAGAAGCTGCATCCCGGGGAACGTGAGGTCCGGTGGGATACGAGCACTATACCTTCCGGCATCTACATCTACCAATTGACGACTAACAACCAATCCTACGGGCCTCGCCCCCAGGACAAGCGACTAATGACTGAAACGGCGAAGGTTGTGAAATATTAGTCAGCTTCTCAATAATCCTGGATCAGCACGTCTGCCGGGATATGCAGATCTTTATTCAATCTCCGTATCATGGAGATGGACAATTTTCGCTTCCTGTTCATGATCTCTGAAACACGGCTTCGAGATCCCAGCACTTTCGCCAGGTCACAGTCAGTGTAACCAAGCTGCTCCATCCTGAGTTTAATGGCTTCGATTGGGTCTGGAAGGTCGACAGGGAAATGCTCCTTTTCATAGTTGTCGATGAGCAGGGCCAGCAGTTCAAGCTCGTCACCTTCAGGTGTACCGGGTTTTGCATCAATGATCGTTTCAAGCATTTGGAGTGCCTGGTCATATTCTGCCTGAGTCTTAATGATTTTCGTTTTCACCTTATCTATTGTTAGCGTCAATTTTGTTATAATCTTTGTGTGTTCCGATGAACCTGATCCAAACCAGGCCGTACTCATAGTTTATCCTTACGATCAATCGGTGCGTATTACCTATTATATTAAAAATGAACCGTTTTGATTTCAGGATACTGGCAGAAGGATAGTCTTTTCTGATATGTTCAGGTGCTTGCCATGAGGCTTTTTCAGCCTCGTTGTGCCATGCCTTCAAATGCTCTTTACAATCCGGATGCGCCTCCCAGAATTCCCTGAGCATCCTTTTCGAAATCACCCTCATCGTTTTTTTTACAAAATAAATATAATTTCCCAAATTGGGAAATTATATAAAAAACTTTCCGATATTCCGCAAATTCCGATCTTGCCCGTGGCACCGGAAAAGAGACCTACTTCTGGCAATCTTTCAAAGCCTGGCTTGTCCGGACCATTTTGTGACGGTTTTCTCCAATGAACTTTACGCATTCCTTTAAAAAAGCACCGCATTCATGAAATAAATCCCGGCGTTCATATATTCATTTCATTCCTGCCTTTCCGCTGAGGTAATTTTAAATTTTCATAAACCTATAAATTTCACCGTTATGAAAATAAAATTTTACCTTTTCGTCTTGACGGCCATTTACAGCTTTACCCTTTTTGCCGATAATATCAGCCCGGAGCAGGCGCAAAAAGTGGCGCTGAATTTTTATTTTGAAAAATACAACCAGTTTGAACGACTGGTTTCGTATGATCAGCTCAACATCCGGTCGGTTTATACTGAAACCGATGGAAATCAGAATTTTTATTATGTTTTCCATATCAACAAAGGCGGATTTGTGATCGTTTCTGCCGATGACCGGCTGAACCCGGTGCTTGGGTATTCCTTCACACACGATTTTGGGATTGAAAACCAGCCGCCCAATGTAAAGTGGTGGGTGAGCCAGTATTCAGGGCAGGTGAAATATGCGAGGGAAAAACAACTTGTTCCGGAAAACAGTCTTACAGGCAGATGGGCCTATTACCTGAACAACGATTTTCATCTGAACCAGTCAGGCAAGGAAAGTAAGGGGGTTGAGCCCTTGCTGACAACGCTGTGGGATCAGGGATGGCCCTACAATTATTATTGCCCCGATACGCCAACGGGAGGTTCTGGCGGGCATACCTGGGCAGGATGTGTAGCAACCGCCTGTGCGCAGATAGGTTATTACTTTCGTTGGCCGGATCACGGACAGGGATATACCTCCTATATTCCCCCTTCTCATCCCGAATACGGCGTTCAATCTGCCGATTTTGAGAATACGTGGTACCGGTATGATGAAATGTGCGATGATCCGTTGACCGTGAATCTGGCTATTGCTGAATATTTGTATCACTGTGGGGTTGCGATGCACATGGATTATGATCCCGGTGGATCGGCGCCCACGTTCGAGGATTCTCTTCATTATTTTTTAAAATTCTTTCCATTTCAATGGATTTACAGAGATACAGTCCCCGATGATGAATGGAAAGCTATCCTGGTAAGCAATCTCGATGACGGATTCCCGGTATACTATGATGGGCAGCCGGCAAGTGGCTCAGGACATGCCTTTGTTTGCGACGGTTACCAGGACGGGGATTATTTTCATTTTAACCTGGGCTGGGGTGGAACAAGCAATGGATACTATACCATTGACAATATACAGGGATTCAACTTTAATCAATCCATAGCGTCCTTTATCTGCCCTGATACACTTCAGTTCACCTATCCGGAATATTGCGGAGGCGCTGATACCTTAACATATTTTGAAGGATCCATCTGCGATGGCAGCGGACCGTTAGACAACTACCTGAACAATACCAGCGCATCCTGGCTGATTACCCCGCAAACCGAATTCGATTCGGTGACGAAGATCGTTGTGATGGTAAAACAGATCGATCTTTATAATGACGACAGGCTATCTATCTACGATGGTGAAAACAACAGCGCCCCGTTACTGGCAGAATTGAGCGGCAGCATTCTTCCCGGAAACATTGAATCTACGGGAAACAAAGTTTTCATTGAATTCATTACTGATGGTTCGAATACAGCACCCGGTTTTTATCTTAACTACAAGACCAGCCGCCCGGTGTGGTGCAGTGGCATGACCCAAATGACTGCACCGACAGCAATCTTTAACGATGGAAGCGGTCCATTTCATTATTCCAATTCATCTTCCTGCACCTGGATGATCAATCCCGGGATTACTGATCCGCTCACCCTGTATTTCAACTATTTTGATACCGAGGAAAATGCAGATGTACTGAAAATTTATGATGCTGGCACACAGACCCTGCTTGCTGAGATCAGCGGTTATTATGAAGATCCGCCTTTGCCAGTGACTTCAACAAGCGGAAAATTTGCCCTTGCGTTTGTGACAAATGGAATGAACCAAAGGCAGGGCTGGGAAGTGTGGTACGATATCTATACAGGAATAGCAGACAATGGGCAGGAGTTTGGATTAAGCATTATGCCCAATCCAATCCGGGGTAATGTTGATTTCCGATTTTCGATTTTCGATAGTCGATCTGTTAGCTTGAAAATCTATGATATACAAGGCCGTGAAGTGGCGGTGCTGCTGGATCAAAAGCTGCCTGCCGGGGAGCATGTGGTGCGGTGGGATGTTGCAGGCCTGCCGGCAGGGATCTATTTATACCGGTTGCAGACGTTGGACCGGACCGTAAATGGGAAACTGGTGAAGCGGTGATTTTGGTCAGCAGTCAGCAGTCAACAGTCAGCAGCCTGTTCTGAGGAGTGTAGTGATGAGGGACAGGCCGCTGACTATCTTCAAATAAAACTTGCACGCAGCCATGAATATTCCTATTTTTACACCAACGCTTCCGAAGAAAATGATCCGTGTTGTGATCGTCGATGATGAACCGCATGTGCGTGACGGGTTGATCAAACTCATCGGAAAGCATTGCCCGAATGTCACCCTGGTGGGTACAGCCGGCAGCGTCAGGGAAGGCAAGGAGGTGATCCGCCGTCATCATCCCGACCTGGTGCTGCTGGATATCAAGATGGACGACGGTACCGGTTTCGACCTGCTGAAACAACTCGACCCGGTCGATTTCAAGGTGATCTTCATCACCGCCTATGAACAGTATGCCGTGAAAGCCTTTAAGTTCAGCGCACTTGACTATATTCTCAAGCCGGTGGATCCGGATGAACTGACAGAGGCCATCACCAGGACGGAATTGATGCTCCAGCATGATCTGCGGATACGGCTTTCGGCTATGGAAAACAACCTGGCCAGCGACAGGGACCGTCATAAGAAACTGGTGCTGAATACCGCCGATAACATATTCATCATTGAGATACCCGCGATCACCCATTGCGAATCAGATGGCAGCTACACGGTGGTGTTCCTTGAGGATGGCAGGAAGATCATGGCTTCCAGGAACCTGAAGGAGTACGACGACATGCTCAGCGACCAGGGCTTCTACCGGATCCATAAATCTTTTTTGATCAACCTTGCGTTCGTCGAACGGTTTGATAAAGCGGAAGGCGGTTTCGTGGTGCTGAGAAATGGCGCCAGAATCCCCGTGGCATCACGCAAACGGGACCAACTGCTGGAGATGTTTGATCATCTCGGTGATTATTAACACAACATCTATGTACAACCTGCCCTATGACCGGAACCTGCTCTTTTGCCTTGCCTGTTATCTATTTTTATTCAATCAGCCTTTATCAGCCCAGCTTTTTTATACCGAAGAAAAGATCAATACCGACAGCCTTTCTGAAGTCCTCAGGAGACTAACGGGTCAGGAAAGGATCCCGATCCTGAACAAACTTGCCTCGGCATCTCTCTATTCCGATGCGGAAAAAAGTCTAGACTATGCCAGGGAAGCAGATTCTCTTTTACCGGAATCTGCTGATCCTGCCTTTTTTTTCGATACCCGCCTGACATTGGGGCTGGCATGGATGAGCCTGGGCAGTTACGATAAGGCCATCCTTCCCCTGCTCGATGCATATGAAGCTTCAAAAACCGCAGGGAGGCTCGACTGGCGGTATGCTGCCGCCAAGCCTGTCATACTTTCGTATTTATACACACGAAACTATGATATCGCGGAGCGCCAGTTGGATGAATTCATGCAGTTCGACCGGGCGAACGTGCCGGGTGACCTCCTGTTCGGGATCATGATCAGCGCCGCCTGGGCCCACTGGAACTTCCTGGGCAACTATGAGCAAGCCCTCCGCTTGCAACAAGTCTGCCTGGCTGTGAGCGATACGGTTGCCATCAGAAAACCAAACCTCGCAGTGTGTTATTACCAGATGGGGATCTGCGAGCATAATCTTCAACGGTACGACAGCGCTGACATGTATTTCAGAAAGGCTGAAGCGATCTGTGAAGAGTACCAGGTTTCATCCCTGGAACATTACCGTTCGTACTGGGTGGAGACATTGTTGAAGCTCGGAAAGTATAATGAAGCGCTGCAAATGATCGAAGAGCTGACTGTCCAGACGGATGCACGTAAACATTATCTCCAAGTTGCCGATGATTACCTGACATGGGGCGGGATCCTTGTAGTGCTGAACCGTCCGGATGAAGCGATCGGAAAGTTTGAAAAAGCGCTGGAATACGGGGAATGGGTGAAAACCAACAAGGCGTTAGGCCTGGATTCGGTCTACAACATAAATTTCTGGTACACGCCCGAGCAAAACGTGAAAACGTATCTTGATGAGGTTGGGATCCGGATTGTCAGCAACGCACATTTCCGGCTGTATGAACAGTATGACCGGCTAAAGGATACAGAAAAGGCATTGTATCATCTCTTAAAGCATGAGGAGGAAAAGAACAGCCTTGTCAAACTCGAACGCGAAAAAATGGTGATGGAGTTAGAGACCCGGTACCAGACACAGAAGAAAGAACAGCAGATCGTCAGTCTGGCCCAGCAAAATCAGATCAAGGAAGAAAAGTTGAAATTAAGGGGATTCATGCTGGCCGCAGTATCAGGCTTCCTGGCCGTAATCGTGATCCTGGCCATACTGCTTTTTCGTCAGAACCATTTGACAAGCCTTCATCAGGCGCTGGTCCTTGAGCAAAAACTTCTGCGCAGCCAGATGAATCCACATTTTGTCTTCAATACCCTGGCCAGTATCCAGACATTCATCCTGCAGGAAGATCCGGAAAAAGCCAGCAGGTATATGGCGAAATTTTCAAAACTGGTGCGCAATATCCTCGACAACTCCGCGGAGGAATATGTGACCCTCAGTCAGGAGATCAGCACCGTGGTAAATTACCTTGAACTGCAAAAACTGAGGTATGCCGGCAAATTTGATTACTCCGTGCAGGTAGATGAAGAAATCGATACGGAGGAAATGCTTGTGCCGCCGATGCTCTGCCAACCTTTTATTGAAAATGCCCTGGAACACGGGATCAAACATAAGAACGAGCCCGGCAGGATCGATATCGATCTGTTTGTAAAGGAAAAAGACCTTGTCATTCAGATCACGGACGATGGTGTTGGCCGCGAGAGGTCAAAAGAAATAGAATCCGTTCAAAAGGGTAACCACCGGTCCATGTCGACCAATATTACCACCGACCGGTTGAAGATCATCAACAAAAAGTCCGGCAAAAAGATCCATTTTAAGATCACCGATCTCAGGAATAGTCACGGCAAAGCGACCGGGACCAGGGTGACCCTTGTATTCGAAGGGTGAGAGGGGGCAGAAACCGGCCTTATCACTGGTATGAACCTAAGGACTGCCTGCCTCATGGTATCACCCTCAGTTTGCAGTAACATACTGCGGGCAAATTCCAAATCCCATGATCCAAGTTCCGAACAAATTCCAGCATCCAAATTCCAAGCTGTTCCCTCTCCTTATCTTCCGACGAATTTAAATGACAATAATTATTGACATTGCCATTTTATTGTCGTACATTTAGGACTTTATTTCCGTCTTCTATTTTTAATCCTTCCATTATGAAAACACATGTGTCCTGGACCATTACCGTAATTATCGTGATGATCCTTACGATGAATTTATCACTTCCGGCACAGGTACCTCAATCCTTTAGTTATCAGGCTATTGTGCGTGATACTGGGGGAGAGCCCATTGCTGACCAGGCCGTCGCCATCCGGATTAAACTTCACCAGGGGAGTGATGCGGGAACAGTCGTTTACAGTGAATCCCATTCAGTTATGACCAGTCCACTGGGGCTGGTGAATCTTGAAGTTGGGAAAGGTACCATCATTTCAGGCAGCTTTTCTGCAATAAACTGGGAAACAGGTGTGTACTACGTTGAATTGGAGCTGGATCCTGCCGGCGGCACCAATTATGTCTCTATGGGAACCGCACAACTATTGTCGGTACCCTATGCCCTCTTCAGTGAAAAAACCGGCCAGGAGTATACAGCAGGATCCGGAATCGGCATCACGGATAATCTGATCACCAATATAGCACCCGATATGTTGGTAACTCTCTCCAACGGAACAGGTATCAATGTTACGGGTGCGTACCCTGATTTCAGCATCTCAAACACTACGCCTGACCAGGTCGTTAGCCTGACTCCCGGAGCTGGAATATCCACTGGTGGTACTTATCCAGATTTCACAGTGACCAACACGGCACCGAATGCCAATCACACAGGAGATGCCTCTGGCAGTGAAGCACTCACGGTGTCAGCCATCCAGGGACGGCCGGTATCCGCCGCTGCACCTGCCACCGAACAGGTTCTGCAATGGAACGGATCACAATGGATCCCTGCGACGGTCTCCTCAGGCGACGGGACAAATAGCTGGTCGCTGACCGGCAACAGCGGCACCAACCCGGCGGTTAACTTCCTGGGTACGACGGATAACCAGCCGCTGAAGTTCCGTGTCAATACCCAAGCCGCCGGTGAAATCAATCCAGGTAAGGATAATACCTTCCTGGGTATGCAGGCAGGAGGAAATGCCATCGGAATCAGGAATGTCGCCATCGGGTCAGGTGCGCTATCCTCGATTGTTGGCAACAGCCGAGCGACAGCCATCGGATACGGTGCAATGTACTATGCAGACAATTATATTGCCGGTTGGGAAACATACAATACAGCAGTAGGTTACGAAGCATTAAAAGGAAGTAATAATCCTTTGAATAATGCAGGCCGATTTAATACTGGCCTGGGTGATCAGGCGCTGTCAAGCAATACATTAGGGGATGGAAATACTGCTGTCGGATGCCAGTCACTTTGTTCCAACGCCTCGGGATCATATAACAACGCTGTCGGTTATAAAGCACTCTACACAAACACATCAGGAGTGTGCAATAATGCCGATGGATATGAAGCAATGACCTCCAATACCTCAGGAAGCCATAATACAGCTACCGGATACTGGACACTGTATTCCAATACTACGGGTAACGAAAATACTGCCTGCGGCGAGAGGGCACTTTATTCCAACAAAGGCAATTACCGAAGCACGGCTATAGGCTTTTCAGCCATGGCAAATGCAGACAACAGGGAAACAAATCCTATTACAACGTATAATACCGCGGTGGGAGCCTTGGCGCTGCGAGGCAGCCTGGTACCAGCAGCGAATACAGGTGTTGAAAACACGGCTTTAGGTGATATGGCACTCTTGTCCAATTCATCAGGGACAAAGAATACAGCGTTGGGACGCTCCGCACTATTTAATAACTCCTCCGGGTCATCCAATATAGCTGCTGGAATTGAAGTACTTGCCTCCAACACTGCGGGTTCATACAATACCGGCATTGGCCACAGGGCGCTTTTCTTAAATACGTCAGGTTCCTCCAATGTAGCTGTCGGGCCTAATGCACTTTATAATTGTATGGATCGCAGCAAACTGGTCGCCGTTGGAGACAGTGCATTGTTCAACAATGGCATAGGAGCTCTCAATCCGCCGGATGCAAACTGGAATACGGCCCTCGGATCGAAAGCACTTTATGCCAATACGACCGGATGCGGCAATACAGCCGTTGGATATCAGTCACTCATCAACAATACATCAGGCCATAATAACATTGCAGTTGGACAACTGGCCCTCGCGACAAACTCTGAGGGTGTCATGAATATCGGGATTGGGAATTATGCTTTGCAGCAGCTGTCCACAGGTGACAGTAATGTGGCCATTGGTCATTTTGCTGGCTGGGCCACAAACCTGGAGAATAACACCAGCGTCGGATTTTGCTCGGGCGACTGGTTCCAGTATTCCAACAGCACCTTTCTTGGAGCCAAAGCCTATACGACAGGCACCGGTGCTTTTGATAACTGCATGGCGCTTGGGTTCGATGCCAGGGTGGACGCATCCAATAAAGTGCTGATCGGCAATATCAACATTACAAGTATAGGAGGATACGCAGGTTGGACAAACTTTTCGGATGGGCGTTTCAAGAAGAATGTCCGCGAAGATGTCCCTGGTCTTGATTTCATCAGGAGATTGAGGCCTGTTACCTATACACTGGATATTACGTCACTCGATGCCGATCTGAATAAGATCATCCCTGCAACCTTTCGGGAAGGAGAACAAACCAGGACATTATCCACCAAAGAAAGGGCAGGCATGGCCGCCAAGGAAAAGATCGTCTACACCGGATTCATAGCCCAGGAAGTGGAAGCATCAGCCAGGGCGATCGGGTACGACTTTAGCGGTGTGGATGCACCTCAGAATCCGGATGGCCACTACGGACTACGCTATGCCGAGTTCGTCGTGCCGCTGGTGAAGGCCATACAGGAACAGCAGGCGATGATCGAGGAGCTGCAGAAGGAAGTGAAGCGATTAAAGGAGGAGAAACAGCAATAAATCCTAAATTCCAGGCACCAAATTCCAAATAAATTCCAACATCCAAATTCCAAACAACCGGGAGCCCCGAAGGGGAGGCAGATTGATTATTCAATGAATGATCATACATTTGTAGAGATTCACACACTGCCAGATGAAGGCCAGAACGGTCAGGGAAATTATTCTCTTTGTCAGCTACCTGATATTATTGCCGGTTCCTGTCCATCCGGAGGGGACAAAACAATTGATACCTTCATCGTCCGCTTGCGGACAACTCTGCATCGATAAAGCCAGGAATGATTTTGCATTTTATGACGGCGCGGCCGATTTCCGATTGAACATTTCCATCGCCGATGCTTCCGAAATTATCCGGTTCGGCTTCGGATCCGTAATAAGTGTGGATCATGGTAATCCTACGGAGCTTTATTTCAGGATAAAGGATCCGGCTGGAAATGTGGCATACAGCCAGTCAGTGGTTCCTCCATCCGGACCGGGTTATATCAGCACCTATGAGCAGGCAGTCGCGGGGCCGTTCCCGGGCGGGGGAGGTTATGATTACCTGGAACTGGATCCTTCAGCGACAGGTGATTATTCACTGGAATTCTTTTATCTCCCTTATGATGCTTTTACCGGGTACACGCATGAAGACAAGCATATGCTGCAATACTTTGATATCACCGTACTTGACGCTGCCGGAGAGGTCGCCGAAGGACGGGTATGGTCAAAGGCATGGCAGTTCTGGTCGGAGAATCCTGATCTGACGTCCAGCCGCTTTTACGGTACGATGATGATCCTTTCGGACGACAGCATTGTCACGCAGCTGGATTGTAATGGCTTTCGCGGGGGAACGTTCTCGATCTACAGCAATCTTACGGGGTGTGCCAGTACAGGCAACTTCACCTATGACCGGAAGTCCCGGGAGGGATTTTTCACTTATCCGCAGTACAAATTGTTTCTGAATGATCCTGACAGCCTACTCTTCCCCACTGCCAGGGTCTCGCCGGGCATCATCGGGTCCCCTTCGTTTACACCGGATTGTGCCACAGGCGGAGGAACGATCGGCCTTGCCGTGAAAATAACAGGCACTGTCAGGATACAGATCGAGACAGATCCTTTGCCAGGCGTCGATCCTGAAGATGCCGAGATTGTAGCCAGTGTGACAGCAGGTAATAACCTGGTCGTCTGGGATGGAAATAACAGCAACGGCCTGCCTGTTCCAAACGGTACCGCACTGAAAATTACCATCACCTTTATCAGGGGACTTTCCCATTTGCCGCTCTATGATATCGAAACCAACGATGATGGTCTGATCATTCAGCAAATCCGACCAAGCGGAGGGGAACTTCAGATCTTCTGGGACGACAGTGGCATAGGGGGTAATAATAACGTCAGCAGCGGCTGTGCAAGCATGACAGGTTGCCACAAGTGGACAAAATACATTGGGGATAATAATACGGTCAATTCGTGGTGGTACATTAAAATGGAAGACATCGCCCCAGTGTACGCTACTTCCAGAAGGACTCCCGGAATGCTGGCCATCTCCGGGAGTGAAATACACTGCAGTGGGCCGGGTGTTCAGAACTACAGCGTGACAGCTGATCCCAGTTCCTCGGAGTATCAGTGGGCCTATTCAGGAACGGGAGTGACGATCATCGGATCCGGCGCAGAGGTGACCCTTGATTTCTCTTCGGATGCCACATCCGGAACATTGTCTGTATTGGGCCATAATGAATCGTGCGGAGATGGATCAACCAGCCTGGCCCTTGTCGCCGTCACCCCTTTACCCGATGTCAGTCTGGCTGACTTTCCCGATGTGTGCTACACTGCGCCCGGATTTCTGCTGGAAGGCGGGCAGCCCGCCGGCGGTGCGTATTACGTGGATGGAATCCAGGCGGACAGCCTCTTCCCTTATAAAGAATCCGGGGGTGTGCATCAGATTGTATACACCTACACGGCTCCTAACGGATGTACAGGCTCCGATACAGCTGAGCTCCTTCTGAGCGAAGGATCTGACTGTGAAGGATTTCTTTTATTCCCGAATGCTTTTACACCCAACGGCGACGGTTCGAATGATGTGTTCAAACCTGCGGTCATGCAAAATATTTACAGTTCACGCCTGGAGATCTATAACCGCTGGGGACAGTTCATCTTTTCCACTGAGGATATCACCCGCGGGTGGAACGGAAGGTGTAACGGGCAGGAGTGTCCGGGCGGCATATACCTTTACGTGGTAACATACGGGTTTTCGCTGCGCACGAATGAGACCGGCAAAATAAAAGGAATCCTGACGTTGCTCCGATGAAGTGATTTCATTATTTTTGAGCTCACTTAATCCTCCCGAATGAAGGATAAGATCAAACAGATATTTCCCGTAGCTGAATGGCTGCCCGCCTATAGCATGAAATACCTGCGATGGGATTTGGTGGCAGGGATCACGCTGGCCTTCTTCGTGATCCCCGAGTCAATGGCCTACGCCACGCTGGCTGGTCTTCCGCCGCAAACGGGTATTTACTGCTACGTATTCGCAGGACTGCTGTATTTTATTTTTGGCACTTCGCGTCAGCTCGCCATAGGACCCACATCAGCCATTTCCCTTGTGGTAGGTACTTCGATAGCGACGCTTTCCGGAGGGGATCCCGGACAGGCGCTGATCCTGGCTTCAGGTGTTGCACTGATCATGGCTGCACTATTCTTTATTGCATGGCTCGTCAGGTTAAGCGCACTGGTCAGCTTTATCAGCGATACCATCCTGGTGGGATTCAAGGCGGGAGCGGCACTGGTGATCGCTTCCACTCAACTGCCCAAGCTCTTTGGATTTCACGGCCAGGGAGGTGATTTTTTTGAAAGGATCGGGTACCTTGTTACACATCTTGGTGAAACCCGCCCGGAGGTACTGGTCTTCGGTTTGATCGCCTTTTGTCTGCTGATCACGGGAGACCGACTGATGCCCGGGAAACCTGTAGCTCTTGTTGTGGTCATCCTGTCCATCCTGGCCGTATCCTTTACTTCGTTACAGAGGGCTGGCCTGCCAACGGTAGGCGCAATTCCGGGAGGCATTCCAACCCTGCATTTGCCATTGCTTGATTACGATACAGGCAGGAACCTGGTGACGCTTGCTATGGCCTGTTTCCTTTTATCGTACGTGGAGAGCATATCGGCTGCGCGGGCGCTGTCAGGCAAAAACGGATACGAGGTGAATCCCCGTCAGGAACTGCTGGCACTCGGCGCCGCCAACCTGGCCGCGGCTGTCGGACGAGGCTATCCGGTCGCCGGAGGGCTATCCCAGTCAACCGTTAACAGCCAGGCCGGTGCAAAGACACCCCTGACTCTTATCATCACATCCATTGTGCTGATGGTATGCCTGATGTTCCTCACCGGACTGATCAGGAATCTTCCGGAGGTGATCCTGGCTGCTGTTGTGCTCCACGCCATCATCGGACTGATCAAGGTAAAGGAAATGAAGCACCTCTACAGGGTGAGCAGGTATGAGTTCCGGATCATGGTGATCACCATTCTCACGGTTATGGTCTTTGGCATTCTGGAGGGAGTGCTCTTTGCCGTACTGCTGTCGATCGTTACGCTTCTGAGAAAAAGCTCGGCACCTCATATTGCTATCCTGGGCCGCATCAACGGTACCATCCGGTTCTCTGACATACTGCGCCATCCCGAGAACGAACCTGTCGAAGGATTGCTGATCCTTCGCGTGGAATCGTCAATCATTTATTTCAATGTCTCCTATATCCATGAACATATCCGGCAAATACTGAATGACCAGGTAAAACCCGTTAACATGCTGATCATGGACCTCTCTTCAGCCAATTATGTTGACATGGCCGGTACACGTTTTCTTTTGGAACTGGAAGATGAACTCCAAAAAAAGGGAATCGACTTCACAATCGTAGAAGCGCTCGGGAGCGTACGTGACATCCTCCGCATCGAAGGTATGGAGAAGGAGATCGGACATATCAGCCGCAAGGTGGATCTGGAGGATGCTGTCGAGGCTTACTTGAGGAAAGATACTGAGAATTGTTAGATTTCTGATTCAGTATTCAGTATTTATGATTTATTTATGATTGTTGATTTATGATTGCAGGCGGGCGGTATATGCGTTTTACGATGTTTGCGCTGCTCTATTTTGCGCAGGGATCGATCCTTGGTTATTTTACTGCGCTGAACGCATTGTACCTGATGTCGCATAACCTATCGATGAGCCAGGCGGGGCTGTTCTCAGCCATTGCTCTGATTCCCCTGATCCTGAAGATCTTTCTGGGCATACTGAGTGACCGGATCAGCTTTCTCGGGCTTGGCCACCGGAAACCCTACATCATCATGGGCTTGTTATTGCAGGCCAGCATGCAGATCGTATTTCCCTTCATCCATCCGGCTGAATCCTTTGGCTGGCTCGTTTTCGTTGCTTTTATCAGCCTTACGGGCATGGCGCTGTACGATACCTGCACCGATGGTCTGGCAGTGGATATTACCCCTGAGAGCGACCGAAGCCACCTGCAGGGGATCATGGTCGCAGGACGCGCACTGGGGATCGTCCTGATCGCAGCGCTTGTTGGAGTATTGTCGGATCTGACCAACTGGACATGGGTATTCATGGCCCTGGCCGCGATGACCCTGCTGCCCCTGCCGTTTGTGGTGGCTTTTCGGATTCCACCCCGTCCTACTGAACGCTCCTTTGAATGGCAGGCCTTCCGTGTCTTTAAGCAAAAGCCCATCATCGCTATCGCCTTGCTGGGCCTGATCAGTTCCATGATCACAGGCGGCGCCAACCAGCTGGTGAATCCCTTTCTGAAAGAAAATTTCGGTATATCCTTTATGACCGCAGGATTTTATTCAGCGATCTTCGGTGTTGGGATGATCGGCGGAGGCCTCACAGGGGGAAAGCTGATACGGAAGATAGGGTATCGCAGGGCAGTCATCACTGCGATGGCCGTTTCCCTTACAACGGTCATGGCGCTGGCTCTGATCGTCAGTCCTGGAATGGCATGGCCGCTGCTGTTTTGTTTCGGGCTTTCTTACGGGTACTATGAGACCACGTTCTTTGCAACAGCCATGTCACGCACGCATGTACGGATAGCGGCTTCCATGTTTGCCATCCTCATGGCGTTCTCCAACCTGGGCTCGGCCATCGGACTTGCAGGAGGAGGAAAGATATCGGATATGATCGGTTACAGGTGGACCTTTACACTATTTGCCACGTTGAACCTGCTGGTGATTTTGCTATTACCCGCACTCTTCGGTAAAAGGAAATCACTGGTATGAACTCCAGTGCATCCCGATGGTTTTCGGGATTGGGTCCTAATTCCTGTGCAAGCACCGGGGAATTGGCTATGTACCCCTCCCCCGTCCCCTCCCCTGCTTGCAGGGGAGGGGTGTAGGGGTAGGGTACAATAATGTCAGAATGATCTCAGAAGAATACTTTAAACTCTACTCTTCTGTTCTGTGCCCTACCGGCTGCTGTTTCGTTACTCGCCACCGGCACGGTTTCACCATATCCTTTGGCTACCATCCTTGAAGCTGAGATCCCTTTTTCCGTCAGGTATTTCCTGACGGCATTGGCACGCCTCTGAGAAAGATCCATGTTGGATGCATCATCACCCTGTGAATCCGTATGCCCGTTGATCTCCAGATTGTATTCAGGATTGTCCTTCATGACCTGGACTACATTGTCGAGAATGGGGTACGAAGAAACCTTGATGATATCCTTTGCAGTCTCAAAGTTGATACCTCTCAGGGCCTGGTCAAAGACCTTCTGGGCTTCTTCCTTGACAGCCGGGCAGCCTTTGTTCTCGACAATACCGGCTACGGTGGGGCATTTATCTTCCGAATCCATGATCCCGTCACCATCGGTATCCGGGCAGCCCTTCAATGCTTTTGGTCCTTTTTCGTTAGGACACATGTCATCGGCGTCGGCAACACCATCTCCGTCCGTATCTGGACACCCTTCAAACAGAGCTACTCCCTTCACGGTGGGACACTTGTCGTCGGCATCCTTGATGCCATCGCCATCGGTGTCGGGGCAGCCCCTGAAGGAGGCAATTCCCTTCACTGTCGGACAATCGTCCTCAGAATCCTGGATCCCGTCGCCATCTTTATCAGGACAGCCGTTAAATGACTGGATACCTGGAATGGTCACACATTTATCAAGGTAGTCAGGAATACCGTCGCTATCTGCATCCACCGGACATCCATCCTCCGTTACGCGGACACCCAGCGGTGTGCCGGGGCATTGATCATGTTTGTCGGATACTCCATCCTTATCTTTATCCCTGAGGGGCTCGCAAAACGTGAAATCCAGCCCGACGGCATATACCTGGGTGGCTTTGCCGTACGTATCGGTCACAGGAATATTCATTTCACCCAGTGCATGCGTATAGTCCTTTGTATCATCCTGGTAATAGACCAGCATGCATCCAAGGTTCAGCCCGATCTTCGGTGTGATCTGCCATGCACCGCCAAAGCCGACGGCGCTCGAGGTCAGGCTGTAACTCATATCGGACTGGTACTCAGGCAGGGTGCCGCTGGCCGAATACAAATAACCGGCACTGATCAGGAGTTTCTTTGTGATGTTGTATTCCAGCCCAAGTCCCAACTCCCACATGTTATGATCGATCAGGGATTCATTGTTGACATACTGGCCAATTTCATTGGTTTTGCCGTAGTTGGCCTGTTTGTCCCAGTAATAGTTAAAATCAGCGTATCCTCTTAGTTTGTTGGTCAGTGGATAGGATGCACCGACGGCCAGCATGGTGGGCATATCGCTGCTTGATTTCTCACCATCGGGAAACATCCCGGTACTATCGACCTTTGTATCGTTTGTGACATCGATCTTGGTCATGAATTCGTACTTCAGGGCGATGGTCAGTTTATCCCAGAGGGTCAGGTCCACTCCGAGGATGGGGGTAATGCCCCAGCCGGTCTGATCGCTTTCCACCTCCTTATCATGGGTCTGTGCAGCCAGCCCGGTAAACTGACCGGCACCCTGGGTGGCTACCGTGGCGGTTGTTTCAAAGACCACTTCCGACATGGCGATGGGTGTATCCACCGGTTGGCCGACTGCCTGCAGGGCCTGCTCAAAGCCTGCCTGCTGTTCGGGAGTGATGAAGCCAAATGCTGCAGCCTGTGCATAGGTATACGCGCCCAGGCCTGCTGCTGCCAGCTGGCCGGCGCCACCGGCGGCAGTGGTATAACTTGTGGCGACAAAGGTGTAATACTGGGCCATTTCCATACCATACTCATCGGCCCGTTTGAACTGCCCGCCCGGATTCACAGAAATGTCACGGATATAACCGTCGTAAGTGTTTTTGATGGTAACGTACCTCAATCCGGCATACAGAGAAACTGCGGGACTGACCTGATAGGATAATCCGGCCTGGTAGCCAAAATAGACGGAGGTACCTTCAAAGCTGATGTCGGCTTTATAATCGGTTACTTCAAAGTCAGCCAGTGAAGGTACCAGATCGGAAACAGGGATCTCAAAGGAAGGAAGCCCTTTCTCGTACTTGGCACCGCCACCGCCCCCGATGGGATTGAATCCAAAGGAGAGAGCGAATTTACCGAACTTATATCCAGCATAGATCCCGGGAAATACAGGTGCTGAAACATCACCGGTGAACTTGGCGGAAGGTGCGCCGTGAAGGTAGGGATAGTTGCTTGTGATGGTATTTGTCTGAAAGATAGTCTGGTTGTTCAGGGACAGGAAAAGACCATTGCACAGATGTGTCAGTCCAGCCGGATTATAATATGCCGCATCGAGACCCAGGGTTGCATTCCTTACTGCCAGCCTGGCGTAAGCGGCACTCTGGTTCGTGTTGGTCACTATGCCTCCTGCCATGACGTGCAGGCTGACAGAGGTTAGTACAACGCACAGGAATAGAATTTTTTTCATGGGATCGGTTTTAGTTCGTACTATTTTCACGAAGGGATCATTATTTCCCGTGACAATATTATGATGAAAAATCAGAGTTTCCAAATTTTTATCAATTGCATCCTGATTTGCAGGTTATTGTACCTTTACAAACTAATCGTACAACCATGAAATCCCTGAATTTTATCCTTCTGTCCGGTCTTCTCTTTCTGGCCAGCTGCCAGCAACAGGTACCTGCCGGTTCCGGATTTGACTCTGTCAGCCGGGTTTTATCCGGTAGGTCTGTTTCGGTGATGCTGACCAGCTACAGTACCACCCTGCTCGCTAACGGCAGGGATGAGACCCGTCTTCGCATCGCCGTCACCGATAGCCTGGACCGCGAGATCTTAACTGCATCGGACACAGTTCATGTATATGTAGCAGGCAAAGGAAGGGTGGTGGCTGCCGACGGCAGCGAACTCCCTGTGCAAACAGATTCTACAGGGCAGAGCTACTCCCTTTGCTACCTCAGCCACGGTGTTGGCAACCTGCTGTTCATCGCAGGCACTGAGCCCGACAGGGTCAGGATCGAAGCCAGGGCCGAAGGTCTGTGGCCCGGCGGTCATGAGATCCATACGCTCCCTTCGGATTTTGTCATGCTCAAACCAGTACCCGGGCAGTGTCCTCCCACCACAAAATCCATAGACCGCATGATTGGCGCGGATATCTCTTTTCTCCCTCAGATGGAAGACCGGGGCACTACTTTTTTAGAACAAGGAATTCCAAAAGATGCCATTGAGATCCTGCGGGATCACGGCTTCAATTACATCCGCCTCAGGGTTTTTGTAGATCCGGGGCATGAAAAAGGATATTCACCAGGTAAAGCCTATTGCGGTCTGGACACTACCCTGTCGATGGCCCGGCGCATCCGGGAAGCAGGGATGAAACTGCTGTTGAATTTTCATTACAGCGATTACTGGGCCGATCCGCAGCAGCAAACCAAACCTTACCGATGGGCAGAACTGGATTTCGATGCCTTGAAAGATTCTGTGAAGACCTATACTTCAAACGTACTGCGTGCCCTGCAGCAGCAGGGGACGCTGCCTGCCATGGTACAGGTGGGCAATGAGATCAACCACGGAATGCTGTGGCCCGATGGCCATATCAGCCAGCCCGATCAGCTGGCCAGGCTCCTGAAGGCGGGCGCGGAAGGTGTGGCGGCCGTGGATCCCGATATACCGGTGATGATGCACATTGCCCTTGGCGGCCAGAATGAGGAAGCTGTGTTCTGGCTCGATAACATGATCGCCCGCGGGGTCACCTTCGACATCATCGGCCTGTCATGGTACCCGCGCTGGCATGGTACGCTGGAAGACCTGCAGGCCAACCTGCTCAACCTGGCCCAACGTTACCACAAACCCCTGAACGTTGTGGAGTATTCCAACTTTAAAAAAGAGGTACACGATATCGTCTTCAGCCTGCCCGATGACCTGGGAAAAGGAGCCTGCATCTGGGAACCGCTCAACTGGAGAAGCGGACTGTTCAACCAGAACGAAGAGGTTACAGAACTCTTCTCGGTTTATAATGAAATAAGTGATAAGTATATGAAGTGACGCATTGGGATCTTATTTGTACTGTGCCACGATCCGGTCACCGATCTTATCGAACAGCGCATAGGCCTCCTCAGTGAATTTCCTTTCCATGTCAGCGATATGCGGAATGGGCTGTTTTGTTCCAGGCATCAGCACATGCATCAGGTAATCCACCTTTTTCTTATCCTCCTCATTTTGGGCATGGAACAGGACATCCTTATAGCCATTATAATCCATCACGTAAATCTTATCAAACTGCTTAAAATCAGCAGGTTGAAAGAGTCTTACCCCATGCTGGCTGAGATCGATCCCCTTTTCAAACGCAAAACCCAGCGTTGCTGCGTCAACCGGTTCACCGATCAGATGAGGTTCAAAACCTGCTGAGTCGATGAAGGCTGGAATGTTTCTTTCCTGGAATTTTTTCTTCAGAATACCTGCCGCCAGAGGCGAACGACAGGTGTTGTGCTTGCATACAAATAATATTCGAATCATACTATTATTTTATGTAAGGTCAAACGAATTTAATGAGACGCATGATAATGAATAGGAAGATCAGTCCAATGCCCAGGAAGATCGCCCAGCTTGAGAGGGGTACCACATTCATCGGCAGTTGAAGTCCCGTTATCACAATATCATCTATCTCACTGCGGCTAAAAGCGCCGACGGTGCCACCATCCACGCTGGTATTGCTGGTCATGATCCATCGCAATGACAGTGCAGCCTGATTTTCACAGGCATCAGGCAGCTCAATTTCATCCAGGACACCGGTTGTCCATTCATCGGCTGCAGTAACTACACCTGATGGCACGTCAAACCAGTTGACTCCATTGGTTGAGTATTGGACTTTAAAATCACGTGGTCCATCAGGGCGGCTGGATTGTTCCGAACTCAGTTTGATCGTTTCGTAACCAGTAGTGCCAATAGTAACCAGCCAGTATTTTGCATTTTGGCCGTCATTCCATCCTCGTGTCCTGGCGACGCTGGTGGTTGCGCCATCAACCTGCGGAAACGTGGGTGCCTGGGCACCTACTGTGGATATCAGGGCTCCTGCATTCAATGGAATGCTGACATCAACGATGGCATCATCAGGTGCGTTCGGGAAATTCCATTCTGCAAGAACGATTCCTGATGGCGGAGGAATGGGATCACCTGTAATGACAATTTCATCAATTTCACTACGGGAGAAAGCACCGACGATTCCCCCATCCACACTCGCATTGCTGGTCATGATCCATCGTAATGACAGCGCAAGCTGGTCTCCACACACAGCCGGAAGGGCTATCTGGCTAATGACTGCGCTGGTCCAGTCATCTGCGGTGGTGATGACAGCAAGAGGTATATCAAACCAGTTGACCAGGTTAGTCGAATACTGCACTTTAAAATCCCTTGGCCCGTCGGGACGGCTGGATTGTTTCGAATTTACTTTAATGTGTTCGTAACCTGCGGTGTTGATGGTCACGATCCAATATTTGGTATTCTGGCCATTATCCCATCCGCGAGTCCGAGCCACACTGGTAGTAGCTCCGACAACAGTGGGGAATGTCGGTGGCTGTGTTCCTACCGTGTAAATGACAGCAGCGGAGTTGGCCGGAATGCTGACATCAACAACGGCGTCATCCGGATCATTGGGAAAGTTCCAGTCGGCAAGCGTTACATCCGGCGGGCTGGAAAGGGGATCGCCTGTCACCACGATCTCATCGATCTCACTGCGTGAAAAAGCTCCGACAATTCCACCGTCAACACTGGTATTGCTGGTCATGATCCAGCGTAAAAACAGAGCCGGTTGATCAGCGCACGCGGTGGGCAGGGCAAGATTACTCAGATTTCCCGATGTCCAGTTATCTGCTGTAGTGATGCTGGCACCGGGAACATCGAACCAGTTGGTTCCGTCGACTGAATACTGAACCTTAAAATCCCTGGGACCATCCGGACGGCTGGATTGTTTTGAACTTAACCTGATAGTCGTGTATCCTGATGTGCTGATGATCACTCGCCAGTATTTCGTATCCTGGCCATTGTCCCACCCCCGTGTCCGCGCTACAGCTGTAGTAGCACCATCAACGACCGGAAAGGTGGGGACCTGCGTGCCTACACCGGTAATGAAAGCTGTTGAGTTGCCCGGAATGCTGATATCCACAAGGGCGTTATCCGGGTTGTTTGGGAAATTCCATTCGGCGAGGGTCACCTGTGTCCATCCACCGTAAGTCATCATTAACAAACACATGATTATGACAGGCTTAATCAAAAATCTTAATGTTCTCATGATAATGAAATTATATTAATGAATAAATTTTGAAAAGGTCTCTCAAAGATATGTTTTTCAGAATGAAACAACAACATTAATCCAATAAAAAAATATAAAAATCACTGGTATGAACCCCAGGACAAGCCCTCGACCCAAATTCCGGTGCAAGCACCGGGGAATTTACCCTTTTACCCGGGGCTTTTTCCCTGAAAACAGGATTCCCAGCGACATAATGATACTGCTGCCCAGGATGATCAGGAACAGGAGGCCGGTATCGATCCCGGGAATTCGAAGGCTTTGGGGAAGGGTCAGAAAAAGCAGTATACTGATCAATCCACGGGGTGTAATGAACAGTTCAGGGAACAAATCCGTACGGCTGATGAATTTCAGGTAAACAGCCCTGAGGAAATAAATGACCGATAGAATCACGGCACTGTACAAAACCATCCGTGAATCATTCAGATCGCGAATACTGATAATGAAACCGAAAATAACGAAAAAAAAGGTACGGACCAGGAAGGCGCTTTCGGCGGAGAGCTTGAATAGTTGCTGAAGATCATCTTTGAAGCCAGGATATAGTAAAAATTTTCTGAAAATGGGAAGTTTGATTTGTTCTGCGTTATTCAAAAACAGCCCCACGGCCAGTACGATGATGAGGGTCGACAGGTGCCACAGCCTTCCTATGCTGTACACCAGGATCAGAATGGCCAGGATCAGGAAAAACTTGACCGGGTGATTTATCCGGCCGATGATGTAAAGCAGCAGAACACAAAAAACAGACGAAATCACGATAACGAGCAGGGTATCCAATCCAAGCCAGAGAAAGGAAGAACCATTGATCCTTTCATTATATAACAGAAAGTTGAACAGGATGATCCCGAGAATGTCGGAAAACGTGGACTCATAAACGACAAATTCCTTTTTTTCGGGATGCATGCCGGAAACAGACGGAATGGCAATGGCAGAGCTGATCACGCTGAATGGCACTGCATTGATGAGGCAGGAATGAAAGGGATAGTTTGTGAGAAGATGGATGATCCAGGAGATGGCAGCAGCGGAGGCCATCATTATGAACAATGCAGAGAAAAATGACCTGCGGATCAGCCTGTTGCGTTTCTTTTCATACCTGAGCTCCAGGGCGCCTTCAAAGACGATCAGGATAAGCCCGACGGTACCCAGGGTAGGTAAAATGAAAAATAGATTGAATGTATGCAGTTGAAAATAATCCACAGCGATCCGGATGGCAATGCCGGTCAGCAGAAGTAAAAGGACGGAAGGAAATTTTGTCTTTCTGGCAATGATATCGAACAGGTAGGAAAAGATGATCAGGCTGCTCAGGATGATAAGGATGGGATAGGGTTCCATGGCTTGAAAGGATCCGGGTTCCTATTGCAGGATGGCTATTTTTTCAGAGTGGCTCCAGTTTTCTGCTTGAATGTATAACAGATACATTCCCGGGCAATACCTGCCCGTGTCAAGGTGCATTACCTGGTTACCTGAAGGAATGCCGGCAGTCTCATCGAACACCAGCTGCCCGGAAAGTGCATAGAGGTGAATTCGTGCCAGGGCAGGTTCCGGAAGCGTTAATGTCAGGTTAAGTTCCTGTTTTGCCGGATTTGGAAATGCCTTAATAATGTTTCCGGATGGCTGCAGATTTTCCCCTGTGTCAAGGAATGCCGGTGGAAAGAAGAAAGGCAGCATCACATCGATGGTGGCACGCCACAGTCCCCAGCTGTGACCCTCGGGCAGTTCCTGCCATAAAAGGTTATACCCATGACCTTGAAGGAAGTCACGAAAATCACGCATATTTTGCCAAAGGCCCTCGTAAGTACCCCAGACAGAGACCCATTGAATGGGCTTCACCTCTCCCTGGGTGATCAGGTTGTACGCTTCATAGCCATTGGGCTGGAAAGCGGCGGAGTGTAAGCCGCATTTACCGAATAATTCAGGATAATGATAGCTGATCAGCGCAGAAATATTTCCTCCGTAGGAATCACCGATCACTGCCCTTGCACTGGCCTGATTCAGCGTAAGGTATTTCTCGTCGATATAGGGAACCAGCTCGCCGGCGAAAAAGGATTGATATTCCTCACGCAGATTTCCGGCATACTCCTCGTTACGGTTGTTGGGACGAACAAACACGCCGATAAGCGGGCAACAGACTGCACTGTCGATCAGATTATCCAGCACTTTATCGGTATAGCCCAGGCTAATGTATTCATACCCGTCCTGAAAATAAACGACCGGATACCGTATGGAAAGCTGGGGATCATACTCTGCAGGTAAATAAACCTTCAACTGAAAGGTTTTGTTGACATAGTTGCTGAAGATCTGATCGGTGACGACGGTTCCCATCATCGTTCCCGGATAGGTTTCTATCTCCCAGGGCTGGACATATCCGGGCATCGCCAGTTCGGAATTGGGTCCGTAGCCTCCCGAACACGTGCCGGGATTCAAAGGATCCAGGATCCAGTTTGAGCCATCCAGGACAAATTTATAGTCCAGCCGGGCATTCATCTCAAATTTCCTGGAGACGTAAAAGAAATCGGTGCCGGAAACCTTCTGCAGAAATGCAGAAGCCGGGTTCCACCCGTTGAAATCACCGGCAACCTGAACCGTGCTGGAGGGGCCGCGGTAAATGAAGCGCGCCGTGTCAGTGGTGATGTAAGGGAAACCGTATGGCGCCGTGGCAATCATGAAGCTATCGACAACTGCCATGCGCTGTCCTTCGGGTAGAGAATTCAGGTACGCGATAAAAGCATCGAAGCTTTGTGGCCGACCTGGAAGTGCAATCATAAGTACGGCACAGGCAATTAAAATCCATTTAATCATAAATAAACTTTTAGAAGTGGATTATAAAGATAGGGAAAAACCGTATCCATTCTAATTTTCTTTACTTTTAATGCTCCGATCACCTCATAAACGACATTCTCTTGAATACCAGCTTAAAATCAGCCATAATGCTTCTGATGTGCGTTGCATTGTCATCGCTTCTCCTGTCGCAGGAACCAGTACTCCCTGCAGTAAAGCACAACTTTACCACCGTCACTTCCTATGACGAAATGTGGTCATTCCTACAATCGCTGGATAACCGGTCCGATCTGCTGACGGTGAACATCATCGGGCAATCGGTGAATGGAAAGAACCTGTACGGTCTGATGTTTTCTTCCTCCCGGTTTGGTAATGACAAATCGAAGATACGGGTACTGATCTTTGCCCAGCAGCATGGCAATGAACAATCCGGTAAAGAAGGCGCATTGTTGCTGGCATCGGAGCTCATCAAACCGGAAAACCGTTACCTGTTCGATAAGATAGATCTTGCACTCGTCCCACAGGTCAATCCGGACGGATCCACATTCAACCAGCGGCGCAATGCACACACCATGGATCTGAACCGGAACCATCTGATCCTCACAGAACCGGAAACCCGCGCATTGCACGCTCTTTTTGATGAATATCTCTTTGAGGTGACCATGGACGTCCACGAATATTCACCCTACAGCGATTCCTGGGAAACGTACGGGTATAGAAAGGACTTCGACGTCACCATTGGTTCCACCACCAATCCCATTGTTTCGGGAAAAATCAGAGAATTATCGGATAATCAATATCTTCCGTATATTTTTTCGTATTTAATGGAGCGTGGATTTTCATCATTCGTCTATTGTCCGGGTGGTCCGCCGGGGGTATCCTACATCCGTCACAGTACGTTCGATATCAACGACGGCCGGCAGAGCCTGGGTATTCAGAACACGTTTTCGTTCATACAGGAAGGGATGAATGGAACCGACAGTTTCCTTGAAAACCTTCAGCACCGGGCGGAGGGACAAATGACGGGGATGCAGGGATTGCTGGAATATGTTTATCTCAACGGCGACAGGATCAAAACGATGGTGGCTTCCGAAAGAAAAGAACTGATATCAGCCGCTGCCGGTCAGAAAGTATCCATCCAGTCGGAGCACATGCCCAACGGGCAGAAACTATCCCTCCCCCTGGTCAACTACCGCACCGGTAAAGATACGATGGTGATTGTGGAGGATTACCGGCCTGTTGTCAGATCTACCCATGACGTGACCAGGCCTGTGGGTTACCTCATTCCCCGGGAGTCTGCTGAGCTCATCGGATGGGTGCAACGTCAGTCCCTCATTACCCACCCCTTTAAAGCAAAGAAAAATCAAAAAATTGAACAGTATGGCATTACTTCCATCGATTCCATTGATTTTGAAGGAGATATCATTGTAAATCCAGAGGTTGAAGTGAAAGAAATGAAAGAGGGTATTTCATCTTCGGATTATCTATTTATCCCGGTCAGCCAGCTGAAATGCAATCTGATCATCCTCGCGCTGGAGCCAAAGTCCATGCTGGGTCTGGTCACCTATCCCCAGTATGCGCGCCTGTTAATGAAAGGAGAGAACTACCCGGTATTACGGATTGTGCCTAAATAGATCTGTCAGTTTTCATTCATCACTCTAAAAAGAATTATCATTATGCGCATTGAAAGAGTTGAGCTTCGACACATTAAAATGATCCTGGTAAGTCCATTTGTGACTTCCATGGGAACCGAATACGATGAAGAGCATATCATTGTCCGAGTGGATGCGGAGGGGATCACGGGATGGGGAGAGAGTGTTGCGGAGGGTACACCCTTTTATTCCTACGAGACCGTCGACACAGCCTGGCATATATTGAAGGATTTCCTGATCCCTTCGGTCCTGGGTAAGGACATTACCAAGGTCAGTGAGGCCATCGACGCTTATGCGAAGGTGCGCGGCCACATGATGGCCAAGGCGGGGCTGGAAGCAGCCCTGTGGGATTTGCTGGCTAAAGCTGACAATGTATCACTTTCCAGGATGCTGGGCGGTACGCGGAAAAAAATTGACGTGGGGGTAAGCATCGGCATACAGCCTTCCGTAGATGCCCTGATACGGAAGGTGGAGGGTTATCTTGCTGAAGGTTACAGGCGAATTAAGATCAAGATCGCCCCGGGAGATGATCTGCAGTACGTGGAAGCGCTCCGCAGGCGGTTTCCCGATCTCCTGCTGCAGGTGGACGCCAATTCAGCCTATCGTCTGGAAGACATCGGCATATTCAGAAAGATGGATGGTTATGGTCTTTTACTGATCGAGCAGCCGCTTGGCTATGAGGATATCTATGATCACTCCAAGCTGCAGCGGGAACTGAAGACACCTATTTGCCTCGACGAAAGCATCCATTCACTCGATGACACCCGGGCCGCCATAGAGCTGGACAGCTGCCGGGTGATCAACATAAAACCGGGACGCGTGGGTGGTTTCACGGAATCCATCCTCATCCACGACTATTGTGCATCCAGAGGGATCCCGGTGTGGCACGGAGGTATGCTGGAATCCGGCATCGGAAGGGCAGGCAACGTGGCACTGGCTTCTTTGCCAAACTTCACCCTGCCGGGAGATATCTCGGCCAGCAGCCGGTATTATACGGAGGATATCGTGGAACCTGCCTTCTACGTCAACAGTGACGGCACCATGGATGTACCCCAAAAACCCGGAATTGGGGTCGAGGTCAACAGGAGGAGTCTGGATAATGTCACCGTCAGGATGGCTGCCTGGAAAGCTGGTTGAGCAGCTATTTCACAGGATCATCATCGTTCCGTTCGCCATCAGCTTCACGATACTAAAGTCAGGATCAAGCAGCAGCAGGTCCGCGTCGTAACCTTCACGGATATATCCTTTATTCTTTAGTTTCAAAATTTCTGCAGGATTGGATGTGACGGGCTGCAGGGCCTGCTCCAGAGGTATGCCCTCCACTTCGACAGCATCCCTCACCTCCCGCAGGTTGGAAGAGGGAAGACCCATCTCCAGTTTGACCAGTTTGCCCGTCTCCGGATCAAATCCCGGCAGAGAGCCGCATGCATCAGAAGTGAAAGTGATATGTGACAGGGAAACACCGCTTTCCAGCAGCAATTTCAGCGCCCTGGAAGGTTTTATCTCTTCATCAGGGTAATATGGATAGGAGCTGGTGGTGATGTCGACATACCCCTTTTTGCCATATTCTTTTGCATCTTCAAAGATATAATGGTTACGGTTGCAGTGCGTGGGCAGGAACTGTTTGTATCCCAGCTGGGAATGTTTGACCACATCATGAATGGGCCGGAAAGGATCGTGTGCATCACCCATATGAAGGTTCACAATACCCGCTTTTCCGCCGATCATGCCGGCTACGCGCGCCTTGGCTGCAATCCTTGCCAGCTCAGCCACGGAAGGCACCGATGACCGGTGGTCGGAAATGGCCACCTCCCCCACTCCGATGATCTCTTCAAAGAGGATGATATCTTTCATCACGTCGCCGGTGATGGTCGGCGGAGGTACCTGATAGGCGCCGGTGTACATCCACGCCGAGACTCCCTGCTCCCGCAGGGTTTTCACCTTCATCAGCACGCTTTCCACTGTCCGCGTGACACCGTCCGTGCCCAGGCATCCGATCACTGTAGTCACACCAGCCTCCAGCATCATGCTCAACTGCAATTCTGGCATACGGCTCACCGGACCACCCTCCCCTCCTCCACCGGTTATGTGGACATGGGAATCGATGAATCCCGGCACCAGCGAGTACCCGGTGCAATCCACCACCTGAACGGGAATATCCGGTAAAGACTTAATATGGTCAGCGATGGCCACTATGGTCCTGCCACCGGTGAGCACATCTTTTATACCCAGCCGGTTGGGACTAAAAACCTGTGCGTTTGTAAACAATGTAAACATCTCGCTCTGTTTTGACCAACAAATTTGTTAAAAAAAACAGCAGGTGCTTTATTTATTCCTTCTTTAATTCATATTTTCGCTCAGGTGTTTATCTGCTGACTCCCAAAAACGCTTACCTGATGAAGATAGCAAAGACAGTATTGATCTTATGCGGATTTCTGATATTTCCCGAAGCCTTCTGTCAGAATACTCCCGCGGGAAATCTGGTGATCGCCGGCGGAGGACTTGAAGATGACAATGCAAGTGTCTATCGCCAGCTGATTGAATTTGCGGGAGGACAAGACAGTGCAGCTTTCGCGGTCATTCCTTCCGCCAGTGGCGTACCGGTGCAATCCTTTGTAAGTTTCCGGAACGTATTGATTTCCTATGGGGTGAATCCGGATCATATTTATCTGATCCCCGTGGCCATGATGGATGATGACAGCACAGCCGGCGTAGATGAATCTCAATGGAAGGACAACGGGGAAGATTCCGAATTGGCCCTTATCATCAGGAAATGCTCCGGAGTCTGGTTCACAGGCGGAGACCAGTCAAGGACCGTCAAGACGTTAATCAGGCCTGATGGCAGCAAGACCGTCGTGCTCGAAGCTGTATGGGAAGTTTTCAGGGCAGGGGGAGTCATTGGCGGATCGAGTGCAGGTGCTGCGATCATGAGCGAATCAATGATAGGGGGAGGCAATAGCCTGGCCGCCCTTTCGCGTGGCATTATTACTGACTACCAGGGAAATGATTTCCCCGACGGGGGAGGATTACTGATGCTGAAGGGATTGGGATTCTTTCCTTATGGCATTGTCGACCAGCACTTTGATGCCCGTGCCCGGTTCGGACGGCTGGCCATTGCCCTGATGGACAGCACCTATGGCTGCAAGACCGGTTTCGGTGTCGACGAAAATACAGCACTCATCTATTTAGGCAGCCAGAATCTGGTGAAAGTGGCCGGTGCTTCAGGGGTCACCGTGATGGACCGGTCAGGTGCCCGAATCTCTTACGTGAACGATCTTCCCCTGATTGAGAACCTCTCGGTGAGTTACCTGATGGAAAATGACACCTATGAACTCTCCACCGGCATGATCACACCGGCAGAGGGAAAAAAATCCACACGCGGAAATGAATACAACGATATCCCCGATCCCGGGCAGACAGGCATCCTGTCGGGCAGCTCGGCCACACTGCGTGACCTGCTGACTACCAACCTCATGGATAACAAAGGTACTGACACCATCTGTAATGTCACCCTTCATGGAAATCACCCCGGTTTTTTGGTCACCCTGATCAAAAAACCTGAAAGCGCAGGATATTATTCTGAGCAGCCATACGGAACCGAAAGGTATACGGTGGTGGACGTGCGAATGGACATCACACCGGTACAGGTCACTGTGACACCTCTCAAAAAATGAATCCAAACCAATACGCATATATATGAAAAAGTATTACGTTCTATTCCTGGTGTTCACCTTTTTTCTCAAAGGATTGAGTGCACAGGAAATTACAGTGACCGGAAGGATTGCATCGGAAGCCGACGGCAAGCCCATCCCCGGTGTCAATGTGATTGTAAAGGGCAGTACAAAGGGAACAACTTCTGACATAAACGGGAATTTTTCCATTCCTGCGCCTCCGGATGGCACGCTGATCTTCTCGTTTATTGGCATGCAGACCCTGGAGGTTGCCATAGAAGGAAGAAGACAACTCAATGTCACCCTGGGTGAACAGGAGATCTCCCTGGGCGAGGTGGTCGTGGTGGGTTATAGCACTGCCAGTAAAAAACTGATCTCCAGTTCCATAGATCTGGTCAACGAACAGGAGATCGACAACATTCCGCTGAGGACCATCGATGGGGTTTTACAGGGACAGGTGGCGGGTCTCACCGTCAACCTGAGCTCTGGGACTCCCGGGGCCCAGTCATCAATCAAGCTTCGCGGAGGCAGCTCCATCAACGCCAGCAACCAGCCGCTGATGGTCATCGACGGCATACCTGTCATCACGGGCGAATACGCCCAGATCAGTTACCTTGGCCAGGAGATCAATGCCATGTCCGATATCAATCCCAACGATATCGAGTCCGTCACTGTGCTTAAAGACGCCTCGGCAACCGCTATTTACGGTGCACGGGCTTCCAACGGGGTCATCCTGATCACCACCAAGAAAGGGAACCGCGACAGGACCGATGTGAACCTGAACTTTTATTACGGATGGCAGACCATACCCAGCGAACGAATCATTCCCATGATGAATGCAGCGGAGTGGAATGAGTACAAGGGGACTGACGTGCAGGGAATCGACACCGACTGGATGAGTGAGATCCTGCAGGCAGGACCTACTTCCAATACCGAACTTTCGGTGAGCAGTGGTAATGATAAAGTGAGGATGTTCATATCCGGTAACCAGTATTCACAGGTGGGAGCCGTCAAAGGAACGGATTACAAGCGCTACAGCGGACGGTTGAATGTTGATTACCGGATCGTGCCGAACCTTTTGCTGGGTGGAGGCGTCACCATGTCGTATTCGGATAACTCCCGGGTGGAGGGGGACGCTACCCTCTACGGGCCCCTCCCAAATGCCATGTCAATTCCTGCTATTTTCCCGGTTTATGATTCGGAAGGGAACTATGATGAATCAGGCCCCTACGCCAATCCGGTGGCCATCGCCAACGAGACCGTCAATAAGGCCTATACGAACCGGACCAACGGGAATGTGTACCTTGAATATAAATTCCTGAACGGATTCATGTTCACATCAAAATTCGGCGCCGATTTTTACACCCTGCGTGAGCATGAATACGACCCGATCACGGTCAGGCAGGGTGCCAAATACAACGGTCTTGGTATCGAAGGGATGAGGTCTGTGAGCAATCTTGTCACCAATAATGTCCTTCAGTACATCAAAAGCGTCAATGAAAAGCACAACATTGATGCATTGATCGGCTACAGCCTAGAAAAATATGCCCGCCGTGACACCTATATGGAAGGCATCGATTTCCCGAACGAAAAATTCCAATACATTGAATCGGCAGGTACGATACGGGCTGCATCCGCCTCCGCCCTCGACCGTATACTGAACTCGTACTTCGGGCAGTTCAAATACAACTACCTGTATAAATATATTTTCTCCCTGTCGGCCCGTGCCGATGGTTCCTCCAAATTCGGAAAGAACAACCATTACGGCTTTTTCCCCTCCGCTTCCTTTGCCTGGCGGATGTCGGAGGAGTCCTTCATCAAGAACATTCCTTTCATCAATGAGCTGAAGATCAGGGCAAGCTTTGGAATCACAGGAAACGACGGAATTTCTGATTTCGCTTCCCTCGGTCTTTATGGCGGAGGATATAATTATGGCGGAAAATCAGGTACAGCGCCCGAACAGCTTCCCAATCCTGACCTGAAGTGGGAAACCACTTCTCAGACAGACCTGGGATTTGATATCTCGGTAGCAAAAAACAGGGTCAATCTGACAGCAGATTTTTATTACAACTATACCAGTGATTTACTTCTTGACAGACCCATTCCTGCCTCATCCGGATTCTATACCATTTCTTCCAACATAGGAACCATGGAAAACAGGGGTATTGAGCTCCTTTTAAACACCGTCAATATTGACAGGGCATTTGTATGGAACACTTCCCTCAATTTCTCCCTCAACCGCAACAAGGTGCTCAGTCTTTATGAGGACCAGCCCATCGACGATATGGGCCGGGGGGGAAACCGTGTTGAGGTGGGTGAACCCATCGGCATCTTTTACGGATACAACTGTCTTGGCGTTGATCCGACCACTGGCAACCTGGTCTATGAAGACATCAATGGTGACGGGGAACTGACTGCTGACGACCGTACCAAAACCGGTGATCCGAATCCGGACTTCATCATGGGATTCACCAATGTCTTCACCTACAAATCCTTTGAACTGTCAATCTTTCTGCACTGGTTACAGGGAAAGGAGATCTTCAACGGCTCGCTCATCTATCTGGAATCGGGCACAGGAGAAGACAACCAGACAAAACGGATGAACGACCGCTGGAAAAAGCCCGGGGATATAACCGATTTCCCGCGTATCGGCGATACCTATCTTTCCTCCCGCTTTATCGAGGATGGCTCCTACCTGAGGATCAAAAATGTAACGCTCAGCTATACGTTCAACAGGGACTGGATCAAAAAAGTGGGCATGAAATCAGCAAAGATCTATGCGACGGTCCAGAACCTGTTCACCTTCACCAAATATTCCGGGATGGATCCGGAAGTTGATTATTACGGTGGTTCCAGCAACATCATCATGGGCACTGACTTCTTCACTTATCCGCAGTGCCGCCAGGTACTGTTCGGATTCAACATTGGTTTTTAATCCTACAATTCTTAGATCCTATGAAAAAAATAACATATTTACTGATCGTCGGGACACTGGTGCTTGGCTCGTGCAATGATTTTCTTGATATCGAGCCAACGGATGCCATTTCTGACACGGAAGCCATCAAGGATAAGACCGGTGTCGACCGGGCCATTACGGGCTCATATAATGCCCTTCAGCAAACAGGCAGCTACGGACGCTACCTCGTCATTGTCGAAGACCTGGCTGCAGATAACCTCAGGTGGTCAGGGACCACGCAGGATTACGGACAGATCGACAACAACCAGATCCCTGCCGAGAACACCATCATCGACGGGATATGGGCTTCGGCGTACGACTGCATCAACCGTGTCAACAACGTGTTGTACCGTTTGCCGGACATTGGAGATCTCACCCCATCTGAACGGGATTCCTATGAGGGTGAAGCCCTTTTTCTGCGTGCGTTGTGCAACTTCAACCTGGTTACCCTGTTTGGCGGCGTACCCCTGAAAACACAACCAACCCTTGACCTCAGTAATATTGATCAGGCCAGGAACAGCGTGGATGAGGTGTACGACCAGATCATTACTGATCTGCTGGATGCTGAACAGAAACTGCCTTCCTCCAGTAGCCTGGGAAGAGCCAGCACTTTCAGCGCCACAGCACTGTTGGCAAGGGTTTATCTTACGCAGTTCCATCTGGACAATGATGCTGCGCTGGCACAGCAGGCCATCGCCAAGGCAGAGAAAGTAATTAACGAGGGTGGTTTCAGCCTGGCAGCTTCCTATGGAGACCTGTTCACCGGAAATGAAACTGAATCCATCTTTGAAGTGGTCTTTGACGCACAGAACCGGAACGTGCTGGCGCAGTATTTCTATCCGCGCAGCCTGCTGGGCCGTTACGAAGTGGCTCCGCTCCAGGAGCTGATGGATAGCTGGGAAGCTGGCGATACCATGAGATTCAATACCTCCGTCGCCTTCGATCCCGACCTTCTTCCCTACGGATATAAATACCGTGACGTCACAGCTGGCACCGACAGGGTATATGTTCTGCGCCTGGCGGAAATGTACCTCATCCGGGCGGAAGCCCTCGCCTATACCAATGGAAACATCGAATCCATCCAAAACGATATCAACGTGGTCCGCACCCGGGCGGGACTGCTTCCCACAGAAGCAAAGGATTACAATGCACTGAAAGCAGCCGTCCAGTATGAGCGCCGCCATGAATTCGCCTTCGAATGCCAGCGCTGGAATGATATGGTGAGAACAAAGATTGCCACCATCATCCTTGGAATCGATGAAAATAATACCCTCTTCCCCATTCCGCTGAGCGAGATGCAGACCAATGAAAAAATGACCCAGAATCCCGGATATTGATGATCGTTTACCATAAAACCGAAACCTATATGAAAAGAAATATAATCTATATCACCCTGTCCCTGATGGCATTGCTATATACGACAGGGTGCAGCGAATGGGATCTTGACACGCCTCCGGCCAGCACGATTGCCAACTTCGAATTCGAGCTTACCAACAACGGATACGCTCCCTGCCAGGCCACATTCACTAACCTTTCCCTGAATGCGGAAGGGTACTCATGGGATTTTGGCAACGGACAAACCTCCACCGAGACCAATCCGGTTGTCCAGTATGAGACTCCCGGTTTATATGCCACTACACTTACCTGTATACCGGTGAACGATGTGTATTATAATTCCCTGAAAAAAACGCTGGTAGTCAATGTGAAAGATCCTCTTGCGGGATTTACGCAGGTGTTCTATTATACCACCCGCGGAGCGGAGAGCATAGGCCATATGGCCATTCTGACCGATGACCTTCCCATCGTTCAGGATTTCGAAGTGCTCGACATGGACCTGACACGGCCATACGGATTTGCAGCGGATACAGCCCATGGCAAGGTCTATGTCGCTGACTTCTCTGCCGGGGTCATCTTCCAGTTCAGCGCAGACGGCAAAAACCCCGTCAAAATACTGGATAAGAACGTAGCAGGCCAGGAGATCGTCGGCGATCCGGAAGCAATGTTCGTGTACAAAGATAAACTATACTGGGGCCGCACTGGTGGGATCTACCGCAGTAACCTCGACGGGACAAATCCGGAAGAGTTCATCAACACAGGAGGCAATCCTCCTGAATTCCCCATCGATATGCAAATCGATCCGGAAACAGAAAAAATTTACCTGGTCAACGACAAGGCTGATTATACAGGCGGATACTTTGTGGTCAACTTTGACGGCACGGGACTCACTGAGTTGATTGAAGATGTTGACGGTTGCGCCATTGAGGTCGATTTCACCACGGGTAAGGTCTATATGGCATTGTATCCCTCTGACGAACCTCCCATTGAAGGCGGCATCTATATGTGCAACCTCGACGGAACGGATCTTGCCAAAATCGGCGAAACCGGTTCTAAAGCAACGTGGGGTGTGACCATTGATCATACGCGCCAGAAGCTTTTCTGGGGGTATAAAATATCAAATTCAGGCCAGGATGGTAAGATCGTGCGGTCGAACCTTGACGGTTCAAATCCGGAAGACTGGATCACCGGTGTCAGCCCGCATTCAATGGAGGTAGCATGGATTAAACTGTAACCAATGGTCAGGCAAAAAAAATTTCCGCATACCTATGTCATTGTGTTCTTTGTCATTGTATTTGCAGGCGTTCTGACCTGGGTTATCCCTGGAGGGGCGTTCGAAAGGGAAACGGTTCAGGTCAGCGGCATTGACCGAGAGGTGGTAAAAAGTGACAGCTTTCATTACATTGGCAACTCACCACAGACGTGGCAGATCTTTTCGGCACTGTTTGACGGATTTGTGGATAAAGCGGATATCATCGTCTTTATCCTGCTCATCGGGGGTGCGTTCTGGATCATGAACCAGACCAGGGCGATCGATATTGGCATCCACGCCTTCCTTCGCTATACGAAAAAATTGGAACGGAACCGGTTCATCAGGCGATTGGGCGTCGATAACATCATCATTGTCCTTTTGATGCTGATATTCAGCATATTCGGGGCAGTTTTCGGGATGAGCGAGGAGACCATCGCCTTTACCATCATTTTTGTTCCTCTGGCCATTCGCATGGGTTATGACTCGATCACAGGAGCGTGCATGTGCTATGTGGGAGCGCATCTGGGATTTGCAGGCGCATTGCTGAATCCCTTCACCATTGGCATAGCACAGGGATTATCCCAGCTGCCGCTGTTCTCAGGGATCGAGTACCGGTTGTTTTGCTGGGTGATCATCAATATCGTGGGGATCTCTTACGTACTCTGGTATGTAAAAAGGATCCGGAAGGATCCGCAGCGGTCGGTCGTCTATCAGAATGATGCCTACTGGAGGGAGCTGACTGGCAACGAGGAAGAAAAAACAGAGTACCACACTCCCCTGTCAGCCTGGATCGTCTTCGTGGTCCTTCAGCTGGCCATGATCGTGTTTTCCTTCTTAAATCCGGAAACTACCATGAAGGTAGGACACTCCAGCGCCACCCTTCCCATTGTACCCATCCTCACGGGACTCTTCCTGGTTTCCAGCATCCTCTTCCTTCGTAAATCCGTCCATTTTTTCATCCTCAATCTGCTGATCTTCACCATTGCCTATCTGATCGTAGGGGTGATGGGTTATCAGTGGTACATCATGGAGATCGCCACCCTGTTCTTTGTGATGGGACTGACTTCGGGCCTGGCCATGGGCTACGGCGCCAACACCCTGACACGCCATTTCCTCGACGGAGCACGCGATATCCTGTCAGCCGCGCTGATCGTTGGGCTTGCCGGCGGGATCATCATCATCCTGAAGAACGGAAACGTGATCGACACGCTGCTCTACTACGTGGCAGGCTCCATCAGGGAGATGGGTAAATATGCCACCATCAGCTTCATGTATGTCATACAAACCGGCATCAACCTGATCATGCCTTCGGGTTCCGCAAAAGCCGCCCTGACCATGCCGATCATGTCCCAGTTCTCTGACCTGATAGGCGTTTCACGCCAGGCAACGGTAATGGCATACCAGTTTGGCGATGGATTCACCAACATGATCACACCCACCTCCGGGGTGTTGATGGGCGTGCTGGGCATCGCCCGCATCCCGTATGATAAATGGGTTAAATGGATTGCACCGCTCATGATTGTGCTGATCATCCTGGGATTTTTATTGCTGATCCCGACCGTGATCATGGAACTGAACGGATTCTGATTAAACCGGCACTTAATGAATAAATTCAGGATTTTTTCACTGCTTCTTCCTGTCTTTCTATGCTTTGGATTAAAAGGCCAGGTGGTGATCAACGAAGGGAGCAACCGGAATTACTCCACCATCGCTGATGAGAACGGTGAATACCCCGATTGGGTGGAGCTGTACAATACAGGAACGGATACGGTGGATCTTATCAACTATTCGATAACCGACAAGTCCTCGAATCCGACAAAATGGATCTTTCCGGATGCGCAACTGGCACCTGGCCAGTTCAAAACGATCTTTTGCAGCGGCAAGGACCGTAAACCTTTATCCGGTTTTATCCAGGTTGCGAATACAGGAACTTATAAACCCGTAACAGGCTGGAACACTCATTCCTTTATCACCCCCTTCTACTGGGATGGTATTTCGAATATCCTTATCAACACCTGTTCCTACAGTTCGGCGGGCTATACCTCGAATTCGGTATTCAATCAGTCATCCACAGCCTACTTTTCCACTTCTTTTGGCTTTATGGACGGGAGTCCTGCTTCCTGTTCAGCCGAATACGGTACCCGCGTATATCAGCGCCCGAATGTGAAGCTGAATGATGTTCCTGTTGGTGCCGGCCAGATCCAGAACTCACCGACCGATTACCCGGCTCCTTACGGCAACTGGTACTGGGGAGCACGCCACCAGATGCTGATCCGTGGATCAGAACTTACTGCAGCCGGGCTGACGCCAGGTTATATTACGAGTATCGCTTTCGACGTGGTTTCGACCGATCCAAATACGATCTATGATTATATCGATATTTATATGAAACTGGTTTCCTATCAGGAGATCGCCCCTATGTTTGAACCGGTGGACACGAATATCTTTCTGCACACCAACTTCAAGATATCAGAAGATGGTGAAACCGTATACCTCTATTCACCGGATCACGTTCGCATAAGTCAGCTATTCGTCGACTGTCATGATGTGGACGTAAGCCGGGGGAGTTATCCTGACGCATCACCAGACATCTACCTGTTCCAGCAGGCTACTCCGTCGTCTACGAACAATTTTTCTGCAGTTTACTCCGGGTACCTGCTGGCGCCGGTTTTATCCACTCCTTCGGGATTTTTTGAACAGCCCGTCAGTGTGACGATACAGAATCCAAATACGATATCATCTGTCATTCATTATACACTCGACGGAAGTGACCCCTCTGAAGCATCACCTGCTTACAACGGAAATCCCATTACGATGTCCTATTCAGCAGTGCTCAAGTCAAGGGCATTTTCCGATACTGTCCTGCCCAGCCCCATTGCTACTGCATCCTATTTATTCGGAGCAGATCATACCACTCCCATCCTTTCGGTTGTGACCGATAACCTGAACCTTTACGGATCGGAAGGAATATTCGACAACTGGTGGTATGACTGGGAGCGGGCGGGATATGTGGAATATTTCGACTCACTTCAGAACCTGATCTTCTCGCAGCGCGCTGGCTTACAAATGGATGGCGGATGGGGAGGATCGAGGGCACAGCCTCAGCATTCCTTCCGTGTCGAACTTGATGACGGAGTGCTGGGAGATGGACCCATTTATTATCCTTTGATCCCCTATAAACCTGACCGATTGAAATACAGTAAGTTCTACCTTAGGAACGGCAGCAACCAGTACCTTGTTCTTCCGTATAAAGACGCCTGCCAGGTAGCTTCCATGGGATCATGCACCCATAATTATCATGCAGCATGGCGCCCGGTCTCGGTGTATATTAATGGTTATTATTTCGGCCTGTATGAACTGCGGGAAAAGGTTGATCTGGAATATTTTCAAATCATGGATGGGGCTGATGAGGAAAAGGTTGACATCCTGTCGCAAAGCGCATGGAACGGAAGCGTATTACGAGCCGTCGAAGGATCGGTGGATCCTTTTTATGATGACTGCCAGGCCTTCAACCTCCTGGATCCGGCAGATATTGACTTCTGGGAAGAGGCAGATGAATATTTCGACATGATATGGTATACGGATTATATCATCGGGGAATCATGGATGGGAAATACGGACTGGCCCTGGAATAACATAAAGATCTACCGTTCCGACAAGACCGGTTACAGATGGAGGTTTTGCCTGATGGATATGGAACTTGCCATGTTACCCAATGGCTGGACAGATTGTAACTTCGACCATATCCAGTTTATGCGGAATTATGATCCGAATAATCCTTATATCAATATCTGGCTCAAGGCCATCCAGAATGAACGGTACAGGAACTACTTCATCAACCGTTTTGCAGATGTAATGAACAGTTTCTATAAAACCGATCGTGTTTTGTCAGTGGAGAATAACATGTATGCTCAAACCGTGGTTGAAATGCAGCATGAGTATGCCCGCTGGGGAGATCCGAATCATGTTCCCGAACAAATGGATGGCTTCCATGCCAATCATCTTGAGTTTTCGTCACAGCTCTCTTTAAGAACCGAGCAGGTCAGGAACCATATTCAGTCGAATTTCACTCTTCCGAATCAGGTGGAGGTGACCCTGAATGTCTTTCCCGAGGAGGGAGGAAAAATAAAGATCAGTACCATTACTCCTGAAGTATATCCCTGGGAGGGAGTATATTTTAATGGCATTCCGGTAAAAATTGAAGCCGTTCCTTCTGACGGGTACCATTTCGTTCAATGGGGAAACAACGGATTAATCAGCGATACCCTGAACACAACCTTCCTGGATACATTGAATGCAAACGCCATCACCTTTGACGCCTTTTTCAGCAATGTGACCACCTCCACAGACCATTCTGAGCCAGACCATGAGTTTATACTTTACCCAAATCCTGCTACTGACATCCTTCATCTGAAAACCAGCACTATCGTTCATACAGGGTTGACCTATCAACTGATGGATTTGACTGGAAGGCAGGTGCTGAAAGGTGCTCTTTCTGAGGGCATTAGTGATGCTGAAATCAGCATCCGTCCCATCCCGCCGTCCATCTACCTCCTCGAGGTGAGGGATAATAACAATCAGTTGCTAATCCGGTTCCGGGTTGTGAAGTCAGGGAATTGAAAACAGGATCGTTTAGAGGATAAGGTATTCCCATAAGGTCCCATGAAGCGGATCACGACATACGTGCTCACTGGAACCGTGTTTCTGGCATCGCACATTGCTTTTTGCCAGAACCTGACGCAAACCATCAGAGGTACCGTCATCGATCTGGATTCGAGGATTCCACTGGTGGGAGCTACCGTAGTTGTAGTGGACACCGATCCCCTGAAAGGAACGGTTACGGATATAAACGGCGATTTCAGGCTTGAACAGGTACCTGTTGGCCGGCACGCTTTAAGGATCACCTTTGTCGGTTATGAAGAGGTCACCATACCTGAAATCCTTGTCGGATCTGCAAAGGAGGTGGTTCTGAACGTTGAGCTGGTGGAAGCGCTCACCCAGCTGAAGGAAGTCGTCATCTCGGCAGGGATGGACAAGGGAAAGTCATTGAATGAAATGGCAACGGTAAGCGCCCGTTCCTTTACGGTGGAGGAAACCAGGCGCTATCCCATGAGCATCAGCGATCCCAGCCGCATGGCGCTTTCGTTTGCCGGAACTGCCACTACTTCCGATGAAACCAACGAAATCATCATCCGCGGAAATTCTCCGAAAGGACTGCTATGGAGGTTGGAAGGCACTGAGATCCCAGGTCCGAACCATTTTGCGGAAGAAGGCTCGTCCGCCGGCGCCATCAGCATCCTGAGCTCTAATATGATCACTACCTCCGATTTCATGACCGGCGCCCTTCCGGCTGAATACGGAAATGCCATATCCGGCGTCTTTGATATCTCCCTGCGAAACGGTAACACGGAAATGCGAGAGTATTCCTTCCAGTTTGGCGTGCTGGGCACTGATCTTTCATTGGAAGGCCCATTCAAAAAAGGCTACCAGGGATCTTACCTGGCAAACTACCGGTATTCCACCCTGGCACTGTTTCAACTAGCCGGAATCCAACTGGCCGGCGACCAGATCCCCCAGTTCCAGGACCTTTCCTTTAATCTTCATCTTCCTTCACGAATAGGAGAATTCAATGTCTGGAGCATCGGGGGATTGAGCAATTCAACGCTGGAGGCCAAACGCGACTCCGCGGAATGGACATACCAGTCCGACCGGATGGATGTCGTGACAAAATCGGGTATGTTTGCTGCCGGAGTCACGCATTTAATCTTTCCCAACCAGAGATCCTATCTCAGGACGGTCCTTTCCTTTTCCGGGAGCGGTAACCTTGACGAGGTGGAATTGCTCGATACGGCCTATGTGGCCAAACCATTTGAAAAACAAGATGCGCTGTCTGACGCTGTCCGTGTTTCCACGCTTTATAATATCAAATTCAGCCCCAGGTTGACCCTTCGTTCAGGTTTGATGGCCAGCTGGCTGCATTTCAGTTATCTCGATGAAGGAACCGACGAAGCGGATGGCCAATGGAAACTCTCCTCTCAGCTTACGCTATCAGATCGATGACACATCTGTTCCCGTCAGGATAGACCGCGACATAGTTATAATCGGTCTGCATTTCCTTATCTGACCATACACTGTTCATTTCCGATGCATAATTAAAATACAGGAACGCCTCCCTGCTTTTACGCTTATTGCGGAGGATCCGGGCGATCCCCTCATCATCCGGATGGCCGAATTTATCCCCGTTGGTGGAGACAAGGAACCTGGGGCAGTCCAAAGCCCTGAAAAGGTCTTCGCTGTTGTTGTTCTTGCTACCATGATGTGGAACCTTGAAGGCATCCAGCGGGGTCCTTTTCCCGTCATATCCGGGCAAACGTTTCAGGCCTGTCACAATATTACCTGGCCACGCATCACCGGCAAATAGTGCCATTTTGTTCTCGTATTCAGCCAGTAAAATAATACTGCTCCCGTTGGCAGGTGAATTATCTTCCTTAAAATCGGCATCTGCCAGTTTTTCGATATCCAGTTTGCCCAGCCAACCGGGTCTGAACCGGCGATCTTCCCTGAGCTTTTTCAGCACCGCTTCGGTATCTCCTGGTTTAATATGAGCCTCTTCCATCACTTCTTCCCATTCCTTACGAAGCTTTCGCAATCCCGCCGAAGTGGGACCAAGAACGGTCATCCGCATGCCTCCCTCCAGTTCCACCCGGATGGGTTCACCCTTGTCAGGTATCATAGCCGCCTTCCGGCCAAAGGACTCATTCCAGAATGTACGGGCCCATTTTTTCTCCAGTGCAAGCAGTTCCACGGCGAGGTATTCTCCCTGAATAGCACCCAGAAATCCTTCCGGACGCGTATGTTCATAGGCATTGAACCAGAAATGGTCAAACCCGAAACCAGCAGGGATCTCCTGCATCAGCTCGACCATGCCGTCAATGTGGTCGGAATCAATATGGGTGACCACCACCAGGTCGAAGCGGCGTTCGTTTTTCGGCAGGGATTTGATCCTTTTTTGCAAAACTTTCCCGCAGGCATTCGTGCCGCCATCGATCAGCACACGGTGTACCTCATTTTCCGACTGTCCGTATTCGATCCACAGGCAATCGCCGTATTCAGCCGGTAGCATTTCAATTTGAAACATAATGATCTCCTTTCTATGATTTGATTAATTGCCAGTCGGCATCCCCGTATGAACGAAGGCAAAGGACCATGGGCACACCTTCCGCCAGCGCCTTTCTCCGGATGGACAGCATGACCTCACCGAAGGAATGAGACTTCTCCAGGGCGCCCAGCTGCTCGATGAAATAACCCGCCAGCCTGGATGCGACCGGCCCAAAGACATCCGATGTCGTGCTGACGATGATGGCTGCATGGCAGGCCTCCACCATCGCGGCAACGCTCTGGAACGTCACCCGGGAAGTACCCGTGCCGCAACCCAGCAGCAGGACAATGGCAGGCCAGGTTTTCTTGTCCGTGATATATCCATCCAGGTTCAGCGTGGAAAGCATATCCTCGCCGATCTCAATCATGGTGCGCGGACCTTTCTTCTCGGTATGGACCAGCAGTACCTCCAGAGAGGGTTGTAGCCTTGCTATGTTTTCCTTCCATTGATCCCAGGAGGTGACAATGGTAGGTGAGGCAACTCCCGCCTTTTTAAAACTGGCCTCCAGATCCCGGATGCTTTCCGGCCTTGCGGCCGTTACCTTTTTGCTGTATCCGACCAGGGAATCTTTCATGACCATGAGCCAGGGCGAGGCTGACAGGCCGGCCGTTTGAAGCAGAAAGGGGGCATTCTGCGTGCGTTGTGCCGACTCTTCCGTAAATGCGTGCCACTCGATGACACGGCTCATGCACCAGAATCCCAGCGGACAGATGACCCTGGCAGGATTTTCATTCCTCTCTGTACAGACCTCACAACCACCCCTAAGAAGCGCTTCTGAGGCTTTGGGGCAAACAGGTGCATCATCACCGGGTGCAGGAAAATCGTAAATGAATTCAAACGGCATGCGACTCGAGACGTTGGCGCAAACCACCTGGATCTTTTGAACGGTGCCATTCACAGGTGCAGTATCTGCCGCGAAGCCGGGATCGATCCTTTTGATCACGCTTTGATACAGCGAGCTGCCAGCCCAGGCCAGCTCACGCAGAAGTTCCGTTGTTCCCGGTTCCGCTAGTCCTTCGAATTCAGGAAGATCCCATTCGCTCCGGTCAATCACATCTTCCACCTGATCAACAAGATCAGCGATGGTATCACTGTCCAGCCTGACAAACAGCGAATGGTTGTCCTTCACCTGATATACACCCGGTGTTTCACCTGTATGGTTCAGGAGGAAAGCAGCCTGGTACCGGCTTCTTTTTTCGGGATCCCGGTTTGCCGAAGGCACCATGAACGATGACCGGAAAATGATCCCCGTTTCTGACCCAATGTTGAAAGGCTCCGCTCCTGCATTATACGACGCAGGCCCGCTGAGGATCGTATTCTGAATGATCCTGTTCTTATGCAGGACAAGGATCCTTGCTTCCACCTGTTCTGCATATTCAGGTATGAACAGGGTGAACGGGCAGGATTCCGACCTACCGGCCTTTGGCAGGAAAAGCCTGCCCACCTCAGGCTGCTGCATCAGACTGGGCTCGAAGAAAGAAAGGGCAAGGTCCCATCCTTCAGCGGCCGTCGGTGGAAGTTTTTCTTCCGGAAACTTGTCCGGCACTCCGATCTTACCTTTCTCCGGAGGGCCGATGTGGATGTTGATCGTATGTTTAACGTTTTTAGTAAAAGCCCTGGTGAGGGAACGGCCATCGGCCATCACTTCTGCCTGAAGGAATCTCTCCCTTGCCGGTCCGGGAAGGGGAGGCAGCATTTCACCTTTGGTCTGTGCATCATCCTCTTCCGGCCCTGCCATCTCCATTTCCACAGGAGGTTCGGCCATCTTTTTTTCTGTCTGGTCTCTCAGCAGTTCATCCAGCAGCCCCGTGTCCCCGATACTGGGGACTGTCAGGAATTCCCTCGTGCTCCACAGTGTCGGTCGCTCACCTTTTACCAGGTTCCTGGAACCGCCCAGGGCAATATCCAGCGGCTTGCAGTGCGACAGGTCGCCCAGCAGGTTTACCAGCCACTGACCAAAGTCCTTCGGCACGACAACGAATACCGCGCTGGCACCGGTCAGTGCAATAATGCGCTGAATGTCAACCTGTTGTGCCGGATCGTCCCTGCCGGATTCACCAATGATGGCGATGCATCCGGCGTGGATCCTTTCGGCAGATCCCTCCAGCCGTTCAGCAGCCTGCTGTATACCGCCCGGGACCACCAGCAGATCGACATTCCGCTCAAACGACGAGTTCACCTCCACGATCCGGGCCAGCGCCCGGATCCAGTTCAGGGGTGAGCCGGCTTCCCAGAACCGGTCCAGCAGCTCCATGGATTGCTTGTCATCGCTGAAGCCGATCCGTACTGGCCATTGCCAGCCTGCAGGCGCCGATACTGTCAGCAGGGGATGAAAATTCAGGTTCTTCATGGCTTGATCGTTTGACGAAATACATCCGCCATCCAGAAAGGATCTTCATTGAACTTTTGCCAGTCCGATAACAAACGAGTATATAGATCCTGGATTGCGGTTTTCAATTCAGGAGGATAGTTCTCATAGACCTCCCTGTTCTCCTTTCCCCGGAGCACCTTCTCAATATAATTCAGCAGGTTGAAGCAAACGGTAAACTGTCCGCACGCAATCAGGGTATCGAGCATGCTTCGTTTCTTTTCCTCACCTTCAGCCAGCTCATCCGGTGTGAACCATAGGGTCGTACCCATCGACTTCGCCCTTTCGGCTGTTCTCATCAGGGCTGGGGATGGGTTCTTGAGTTCTGTGCTCAGCCGTTCTTTGTCATTTTCGTTGCGGATGATGGTCTGCTCCGGGGTAAGCTCATAGATAGCGTTCATGATCAGCCTCGGGTTCCACATCCTGTCGTTGTATACCCTGCCATACTCCTGCCTTCTGACCTGTTTCATGAACACATCCGAGACCATCGACTGGACGGACGATATCCGGTTCATGATCAGTGTTTCGTACACGCCGAACTTCAGCCTGGTGAAATGTCCCAGCCGTTTCATGAAAAAATCCGGCACACTGAATTTTTTAAGCAGCCAGTTGAAGATGTTGGAAAGAAAAAAACTCAGGCCGCTCATAAGGAAAAGCAGGGAAGCAAAAAATCCTGTCACAAAGGTCCAGAAGGATCTTTCCAGAAGACAGGCCAGGACGACGAAAAGTGCCCCTGCTGCAAAAAATCCGATACCTGCTTTCAGGAAGGTCCTGAAACTCCATTTTCTCCATTTATTGACCGGTTTTTCTTCCGTTTTCACGTATGAATCCATAAATGGGGAGGAGACATCAGAGATGAGGTACAGGTCGATGGCTTTGACATCCCGCGAAGCGAACTGTGCCAGTGATCCTTTGTATTCCTGCATCCGCTGCTCCGCCCAGATTACGCTGTCGATGCCCTGGTTGTCGACGATTCCCCCGTCCATGAGCCCTACCGGGAACTTGCATTTGTTACCCCACTGGTCCTCGCCGTAGGACTCCTCCAACAGGTCAAGGAGCGGCGACTGATCATGCCTGAAGTCATCAGGAAAATTGATTGGCTCGAAACCCATCGGAAAGCATGAGGATGCGGCCATGATATCTGCCAGCCGTATTTCCCTGACTGCTTCCGGTGGCATGTTCACCTGACGGTTGCCAAGGTAAGCGGTTGAGAATTTCCTTTCGGGCTGAGCCGTTCTCTGGAAGCGGAAGGGCAGACCGTAGCTGAATTCCGTGGCATTAAAGATGATTTCCTTCAGATGGGTGTCGTGATTGAAGAGAGATGAAAAGGTGTTCTCGTCGAACTTCTCAAAATAGACCAGTGAAAATGCGTTGATCAGGCTGCGGCCTTTGGGGGAATTCCACTCCCTGAATGCCGACAGTTTCCCGAGCCCTTCGCCGATCAGGTCCACTTCAGACATGAAACGATACATCCTCGAATAGCAGTCTTCGATCGTTTTGCCTTCAGTAATAGTAGTGGCATAGCATACCCCTGTAAAGGTTCCTCCCGAGACGGTGGAGAGGATACGCACGCGTTCCAGCAGGGATTTATCCTTCCACCGGGCCGACGAAAGGTAGGTGAGCAGGCCCAGGTGGAACGCGGCGGCACGGTATCCGCCCCCCGAAAGCGACAGCGCCAGGTTTTCAAACGGCGCAACCGGTAAATAGGATTTCATAACAGGAATGTTGGTTTTCCAAAATGAAATTCAACTTAAAATGGGTGGAAAATTCAGCGATGGGTTACGGGGATCAAATATAGTCACATCTTACCCAAAAAGCAAATAATTATCTCTCCTCTCTCCTCTCTCCTCTCTCCTCTCTCCTCTCTCCTCTCCCCTCTCTCCTCTCCCCTCTCTTAATCCGCCAAAACCACTCCTCCCTTCGTCAGCCATGATACACCAAATGCTTCCAGCGCCACTGTCTCTGCCCAGAACACAAAGCTGGTATGCGGGTAATTCTCCTGGAAGAACTGAAAATAGATCATGATCGACGCCAGGCAGACCGCCATCAACACACCGCAGGTGATATGGATCCGGTTGCGCTGCAGCTTCCTGGGAGTGGGAACCTTGTCTTTCCGTGTGAAGAGGAACAGCGAAAAACAGGCAAGCGTAATGAAGAAAACGATGGCTGCGATGAAATGGATGGTCCCTTTCCAGTCAAGGGGTTCCATCTTGGACGTGGGAAACCAGGCAATGCAGATCACACAGAATCCGGCAATATTTCCCAGCCAGTCATCCCAGCGGTCATAACCATGATAAAAGAACAAGAACAATCCGATGGCGCAAAGTGCTCCGACAAAGACATCCCGCATGCCGGAATAATAGTACATGCTGATCGTGTACAGGGTGAACCTTCCGCCAAAGATGAGCCATACTCCCAGCATCATCACAAAAGGGAGAAGTATGGCGATCCAACCGACCGCTTTTCTCAGGGCCAGGTAGGAATAGATCTGGCCGACAGGGCCTTGTTTGCGTCTCATCACAGGACTATTTTTAATGACAAATAAAAATAGGATATTTTTTGTACCTTTCACTCCTCTTATAGATCAAAATTCTTTATCTCATGTCCAGAAGATCATTTTTGGTGTTCAGCACATTGCTGGGAGCATTCCTTTTTATTTGCAGTACGGTTTTCTCCCAGTCACTGACCGGAAAATGGTGGGGTCTGCTCACACTGCCTCAAATTGAATTGCGGATCGTCATACAGATCGATGCCGACTCAGCAGGCTATCACACCGTACTGTTAAGTCCCGACCAGGGGCCATGGGCGATCCCGCTGACTTCCTTTCATTTCGATTTTCCTGACATTAAATTCACACAAACCAATCTTAACCTGTCCTATGAAGGATGGGTGGATGCCAGCTACAGCAAAATCACCGGTACGTTCAATCAAAATGAAAATACTGCGGGTCTGATCTTCACGCGTGATTCTATCCCTCCTTCGGAATGCAGCACCGCCAACATTCAATCAAAATACACAAAAAAAGAGGTTTACATTACTATGCGCGACAGTGTCAGGCTCTTTACCTCGTATTACATCCCGAAGGATACCACGAAAACCTACCCCATGCTCTTTATACGCACACCCTACAACAGTGAGCCGGGAGGGCAGGACCAGTTCAACTATATGATTGGATTTTACTGCCGTTTCATAAAAGAAAACTACATCATGGTTTTCCAGGATGTCCGCGGCCGGTATATGAGCGAAGGAATTTTTGAAGATATCCGTCCTTTTATCCCGGACAAAAGATCGAATAAAGATATTGACGAAGCCAGCGATACCTGGGATGCAGTGGACTGGCTGGTGAAAAATGTATCGCATAATAACGGGAAAGTTGGCGTTTCAGGCATTTCCTATCCTGGTTTTTACGCCACCATGGCCATTTTGAGCGCGCATCCTGCCATTAAAGCAGTATCCCCGCAGGCGCCCGTCACAAACTGGTTCCTGGGCGATGATTTTCATCATAACGGAGCCATGTTCCTGCTGGATTGTTTTACCTTTTACCAGTATTTTGGAGAACAGAAGAAGGAGCCCTCACGCGAAGAACATAGCACTTTCAACTGGCCGGAACAGGATAGCTATCAGTACCTTCTTGAACAGGGTAGTCTGAGCTCGATCAGGAAGAAATTTTTCGGCGATTCAGCAAAATTCTGGAACGAAGCCTTCGCCCACCCAGACTATGACTCCTTCTGGAAATCACGAGATCCGCGGCAGTATCTCAGGAATGTGAAACCCGCCGTGATGACCGTAGGCGGCTGGTTCGACGCTGAAGACCTTTATGGTACGCTTCATACCTACAACGCCATTGAAGAGCAAAATCCCCCGGATCACCCGAACTTTCTTGTCATGGGTCCCTGGGCTCATGCCCAGTGGGGGTTCAGTTCCTCGGGAGAGAATATGGGAAATATCTATTTCGGTCAGGATGTGATCAAGCCATTCCATGAACTGGAAGTGAAATTCTTCGATCATTATTTGCTGGGCAAAGCCAGCGCTGATTTCGATGAAGCCAGGATCTTCGTGACCGGCGAGAACCAGTGGAAAAGCTTTGAAACCTGGCCCCCGGAAGAAGCGACTGAAACGTTCATCTATCTCCAGCCTGGCGGGGGGCTGGCATTTGAGCCACCGACAGCAGACCTGAGTTATGATGAATACATGACCGATCCCAACCGACCGGTACCCTATGTGGAAAAGGTACACCAGTATCGCACGGCTGAATACATTAACGATGATCAGCGTTTTGCATCCAAACGCCCTGATGTGATGGTTTTTAAGACCGATACGCTGACCGGGGACGTTACCATGGCGGGACCGATCACAGCAGAGTTATTTGTCTCCACTACAGGGACTGATGCCGACTATGTGGTGAAACTGATCGACGTTTTTCCTGAATATACACAACCGAATGACCAACAGCAAAAGAATAAAGTGGTGATGGGCGGCTACCAGATGCTGGTCAGGGCTGAGGTGATGAGAGGAAAGTACCGCAATAGCTTCGAAAAACCGGAACCCTTTGTTCCTGGTGAGATCACCCGTGTGAAATTTGAACTGCAGGATGTAGCGCATACATTCAAAATGGGACACCGGATCATGATCCAGGTTCAGCATTCCTGGTTTCCCCTTGTCGACCGCAATCCCCAGAAGTTCATAAATATCTATACCTGCAGTGAGGAAGACTTTCAAAAAGCCACGCAGCGGCTGTATCATGATAAGGAGCATCCTTCCGCCATAAAAGTAAATATGCTGAAGGAATAATATTCAGAATTCAGTATGTATGATTTCGCATTTATAATTTAGATTTAAACCATGTCGCATCAGAATGCATCCATAAAATCCATCCTCTTTGCGCTCCTTGCAAACCTGGGCATTGCCATCACCAAAACCGCGGCGGCGATCATCACCGGATCCGGAGCCATGCTGGCCGAATCCATCCATTCCTACGCCGACTGCGGCAACCAGGGTCTCCTGTTCTGGGGATTAAGAGCAGCGAAAAAGAAACCTGATCCAGAGCACCCGCTCGGCTACGGAATGGAGATCTACTTCTGGTCGTTCATCGTGGCCCTGATCCTTTTCAGCATGGGCGGATTGTTCTCGATCTACGAGGGGGTCCATAAGCTTCACATGCACGAAGGATTGAAAAGTCCTGTCATTGCCATTATTGTACTGGCAGTCAGTATGATCTTCGAAGCTGCCTCCCTCATTGGTTGCCTGACACAGGTCAACAGGATCAGGCGCAGGATCCCGTTGTGGAGATGGGTCAGGACCAGCCGCCAGAGTGAACTGATCGTGGTGCTGGGCGAAGATATCGCCGCTTTGCTGGGCCTGTCCTTTGCGCTTTTGGCCGTAGTGCTGTCGGTTGTGACCGGCAATCCCATCTTCGATGCCATTGGGAGCATTGGCATCGGCGCCCTTTTGATCATCATCTCCTTTTTCCTGGCCGTGAAGGTAAAGGGCCTTCTGATCGGGCAAAGTGCTGATGATGAAGCACGTGCTGAGATCCAAAGGCAGCTGGAAGCCCGGCCGGAAATTCAGCAGGTACTGAACCTGATCACCCTTCAGCTGGGACCGAAGATCATGGTGGCTGTCAAGGCGAAGATGAGCAAGACAAATTCGCTGAGTCAGTTGGTCAATAATATAAACAGGTGCGAGGCAGCCCTTAAAAAAGAAAATCCTTCCGTACAGTGGGTCTTTTTCGAGCCGGATATCGAGGAATAGTCGGTAATTATTTATGATTCGGTATTTATGATTTCGTAATTGGGGATTTAACTTCCTGAACGGAATTCTATAAATACAAATATCATAATTATTTAATACAATAATATACTTAATTATCTACTATTTGTTTTGAATATAAATAATATTTATTCTTTTTAATTTTCCTGAAATCCCTCTAAATTTATTGCCCAAATCTAAAAATCACTACACCATGAAGCAATCCTGGATCCTTATTGCCTGTTTATCCCTCGCAGTTTCATTCTCAGGCACCAAGTATGTCAACGCCACGCCGCCAGTCCTGTCGACCCTCTCGGAATGTATGGCCCCGGTGCCTGATATCCCGGCTTTACCGGAAACAGAGACCCTTTACGGCGATGTCAACGGTGATGGGATGGTCAACGTACTGGACCTGATCGCAATTGTTACCTACATCATGGGAGGCAGTCCGGATCCGTTTGATTTGGAAGCAGCGGATCTGAACGGGGATGGGATCGTCAATATCCTGGACGTGGTCTTCAATGTAAATATCATCCTAGGTGTACCGGGTATTCCCTGCCCGGGAATACCAGCGGTGACCTATGAAGGGCAGATTTACAATACCGTAAGCATCGGGGCACAGTGCTGGTTCAGGGAGAATTTGAACATAGGGACTTTCATCAGCAGTACAACCTCCGGATATCTGCAAATGGACAATGACATCATTGAGAAGTATTGTTATGACAATGATATTGCAAACTGCGCGCTTTACGGTGGTCTGTATGAATGGGGTGAGGCCATGCAATACGAGACCGATGAGGGATCCCCGGGTATCTGTCCTCCCGGCTGGCATGTTCCGACCGACAATGAATGGAAGATCCTGGAAGGTACGGTCGACAGCCAGTACCCGGTCGGTGATCCTGTGTGGGATAATTTCTATTTCCGGGGGCTCGATGCAGGAGGAAACCTCAAGAAAGAGGGGATTGATGATTGGTTTTCACCGAACACAGGGGCCACCAATGCCAGCGGTTTTACAGGCTTGCCGGGGGGATCGCGCAATGGCATCTGGGGTACCTTCAACGCACTCCACAGCACAGGCATTTTCTGGACATCATCGCAGAACGACCAGGCCAACGGCTGGTACCATTCACTTGAACACAGCAATGCAGGGGCTTACAGGGATTGGAGATATAAGGCTTACGGATTCTCGGTCCGTTGTCTCAAAGGATGTTCGCCACAACCAACCCAAGCTGATGCAGGACCCGACCAGCTGAACATCCCTGGAACTTCAGCTACACTGGCAGGGAACACTCCTGCCTCAGGAACAGGAATGTGGGAAATTATGAGTGGAACGGGCGGCACCATATCCAATCCGGCAAATCCCACCAGTGTGTTCCAGGGCATTGCTGGCAATGTATATGCACTTTCGTGGACGATCACTACCATCTGCGGAAGTTCTACCGACCAGGTGACCGTCAGTTTTGCGTGCTCGCCCCAACCCACTCCGGCAAATGCCGGCCCTGATCAGCCTGAAGTTCCCGGTACTTCCACAACACTGGCAGGAAATACACCTGAATTTGGTGAAGGATTATGGGCAATTGTCAGCGGGACGGGCGGTACGATCAATAATCCCAACAGCCCCACCAGCGAATTCCAGGGCCTGGCAGACAATGAATATACGCTTAGCTGGACCATTACAACAGTTTGCGGAAGCTCGGCCGATGCAGTCACCATTAGTTTTACGCCGGGCATGGAACAGCCCTGCCAGGGTATTTCAACCATATCCTATTACAGCCAGACGTACAATACAGTTGAGATAGGCAGTCAGTGCTGGTTAAAGGAAAACCTGAACGTCGGGACCATGATCTCAAGCAATTCGGGTGGACAGTTGTAAACAAATAACGGGGTGATCGAAAAGTACTGCTACGGGAATAATGCCGCCAACTGTGCCATCTACGGCGGACTTTATGAATGGAAAGAAGCGATGCAATATGTCACCACCGAGGGCGCAAAGGGCATTTGTCCAGAGGGCTGGCATATTCCCACCGACAGTGAGATCAAGATCCTAGAGGGGACGGTCGACAGTCAGTACCCTGTTGGAGATCCTGTATGGGACAACCTTGGATGGCGGGGACTGGATGCTGGTGGTAATCTGAAAGAGGAAGGAACCACGCATTGGAATCCGCCCAATACAGGCGCTACCAACTCAAGTGGTTTCACCGCACTTCCTGCAGGCTACCGCTACCAGCCAAACGGAACCTTCAGCAGCATTGGTAACGGAAATCAGATATGGTGCTCATCAGAATACGTATCGAATACTACCTTTTCATGGAGTAGGAATATGATCTGGACAAGCAGCCAGATTAGCCGTTACTTCATTCATAAGGAAACTGGTATTTCGGTCAGATGCCTTAAGGATTTATGATTCAGTATTTCAGATTTTACATTTGGGGATTTATTGGATGATTTTATATCTTTATACTGGATTTTGTTATCCAATAATTAAATGACCATGGCAAAACTTAGCCTCCTGGGCATCGGCCCGAAGATCGGACGGGTTGCGCTACCATACTTGCTGGTTACGCTTTTTCTCAGCATTTATTTCAAAGAAACCTTTTATGTCGGACAATTCCTGGAAAAGCCCCTGCTGATCGTGGGCATTGCACTCCTGGTAATTGGGGTGATTTTTTGGGCGATCACCGGTAGATTATTGCTTAAAGGGATTAAAACCACAACGATGATGACCACCGGTACGTATTACCTGTGCCAGAATCCGCTGTACGCCTCGATACTCCTGATGGTCATACCAGGACTCTCCCTTGTCCTGCACACGTGGCTTGTCCTGACCACCAGCCTGGTGGGTTATACGCTCTTCAGGATCCACATTGCCCAGGAACACCGGGAGATGGAATCAGTCTTCGGAGAGGCTTACCTGGCCTATAAGAAAAACACACCGGAAATCATTCCCCTGCCGTTGAAGAAATGGTTCAAAAAAGCCGGATAATTTCCTTCTTTTTCTCTTTCTTTTAAAAAAACTTACGATATTTGAAGCATTAATCCCCTTCAATTTTCAGAAATTTTACTTCCTATGAGAACGCGATTCTGTTATTTTATGATGACAATTGCAATACTTGTGATCATACATCCTTTGACATTTGCGACTGACAGCCCATTATCGGCCTCAAACAGGGAGATCCTGATCCTATCCTTGCCCGCTTTACCTCTGGAAGACGACTTCCAATGCGGGGATGTGAACGAGGATGGATTTGTCAACGTTCTGGATATCATCACCATGGTCAATTACATCATGGGGGGAAATCCTTCTCCCTTCAACATGAATACCGCTGACATCAACGCCGACAGCGGGATCAATGTGCTGGATGTGATCGCCATCGTGAACATCATCATGCAGGTGCCAGGACTGCCGTGCGGATGTGTGGCGCCTGTCACATACGAGGGGTATACCTATCCGACAGTCCAGATAGGCAGTCAGTGCTGGTTCAGGGAGAACCTGAATGCGGGCACCATGATCATCAGTGACGCCGGAGGACAACTACAGACAGATAACGGAATTATCGAGAAGTACTGCTATAATAACCTGGCTGTCAACTGTGAAGTCTATGGTGCTTTATATGAATGGAATGAAGCCATGCAGTACATAACTGAGGAAGGAGCTCAGGGTATCTGCCCTTACGGCTGGCATATTCCCACCGACGAGGAATGGAAAATCCTGGAAGGTTCGTCCGACAGCCAGTATCCTGTGGGCGATCCTATATGGGACGAAGAAGGAACACGGGGATTTGATGCCGGGGGAAACCTGAAGGAGGCAGGTACCGTCCATTGGAATGCTCCCAATACCGGAGCAACCAATACCAGTGGTTTCACGGGTCTACCGGGAGGAGCGCGACGTATTTTCTTCGGAGACTTCGAGGATCTGGGCAACTGGGGTTACTTCTGGACCTCAACGGAAGAAGATTTGACCTACGCATGGAGGCGTTACCTTAGTCATAGTGAGACCGGAAGCAGCCGGTATTTTTACCATAAGAATCTCGGTTATTCTGTCCGTTGCCTGAAGGGCTGCTGGCCTCAGCCCACCCAGGCCAACGCTGGTCCTGACCAGCTGAATGTGCTGGGAACTATGGCCACGATGGCCGCCAATACGCCCACATATGGATCCGGGGTATGGTCAATTGTCAGCGGAACCGGAGGTACCTTTGTGGATCCCTGGAGTCCTTCCGCCGAATTCCAGGGTATGTCCGGCAATGAATACTTGCTGAGCTGGACCATCACCACGGATTGCAACACTTCGGCAGATACCGTGCTGATAAGCTTCTCAGGAGGACCCTTTATCTGTGGAACTCCCCTGATTGACCCACGGGATGGACAGTCCTATCCCACCGTTCAGATTGGTGTGCTATGCTGGATGGCGGCCAACCTCAACATCGGAACCATGATCACCAGCAACCAGAGCGGTCAGATGCAAACAAACAATGGCATCATCGAGAAGTACTGCTACGGGAACACTCCGGCTCAGTGTGATGTTTACGGTGGCCTCTATGAATGGGATGAAGCGATGCAGTACGTGACCGATGAAGGCACCCAGGGGATATGTCCCGAAGGGTGGCACATCCCGACCGATGAAGACTGGCAATTGCTGGAAGGAACAGTCGACAGCCAGTATCCGGTAGGTGATCCTGAATGGGATGATATGCTCTTTAGGGGATTTGACGCTGGCGGAAACCTGAAAGAAACAGGATTTGAACATTGGTCAGGACCCAACCTGGGAGCAACGAACAGCAGCGGGTTTACAGCCCTGCCCGGCGGCTACCGAAACCCGAACAGTCAATTTTACGGAACGGAGTCTATCGGCTATTTCTGGTCATCCACACTGATCACCCCTACCGAGGCGCTGAACCGCAGATTATACTGGGACAACACAATGATAGGCCGGTTCGGTGCAGTTAAAGCTACCGGATATACGATCCGCTGCCTGTTAAATGGTTAAAAAATAGTAGATTTCATTTGCTTTCCGAAAAATTGCATCCTATATTTGAAGGATCAATCCTTTCTGATTCATATATATTGTTATTACCATGAAAAAATATTTCTTGCATTTTGTCATGGCATTCGGAATGATGCTGACCATGAGCACTTTAGAGCTTGTGCATGGAAATCCATGTCCATCAACAGCGTATGAGGTCATGATCCCTTCTCTGCCTGCCCTCCCCCAGGAGGGCTACTTCCTCTGCGGGGATGTGAACGAGGACGGATTCGTCAATGTCCTGGACATCATCACCATGGTCAATTACATCATGGGGGGAAATCCTTCTCCCTTCAACATGAATGCCGCTGACATCAACGCCGACAGCGGGATAAACGTGCTGGATGTGATCGCCATCGTGAACATCATCATGCAGGTGCCGGGACTGCCGTGCGGATGTGTGGCGCCGGTGACCTTTGAGGGGTATACCTACCCGACAGTCCAGATAGGAATCCAGTGCTGGTTCAGGGAAAATCTGAAAGCAGGCACGATGATCAATGTCAATACTGGCGGGCATCTGCAGACTGATAATGGTATCATCGAAAAATACTGCTACGATAACAATCCCGCCAATTGTGACACATACGGTGGACTGTACGAATGGAATGAAGCCATGCAGTATGTCACCGAAGATGGCGCTCAGGGCGTTTGCCCTCCGGGATGGCACATACCTGGCGACAATGAATGGAAGATCCTCGAAGGCACCGTCGACAGCCAGTACCCTGTGGGCGACCCTGAATGGGACAGGACGGGTAACCGGGGCCTGGACGCCGGTAAAAATTTAAAGACAACCACTGGGTGGCAGGATGGTGGAAATGGCACCGATTTGTTTGGATTTAAGGGATTGCCAGCTGGGCACCGCTATGATAATGGTTTTTATGAAATGGGATCCTGGGGCCAATTCTGGACATCCACTCCGGTGCAGTACTATGTGTCATGGCATCGTTACCTCACGTATTACCTTGATGGTGTATTCAGGACTGAATACGTTGGCGGGGATAACGGCTTCAGCGTTCGCTGCATCAAAGGCTGCTGGCCTGAGCCCACTCAGGCCAACGCTGGTCCTGACCAGCTGAATGTGCCGGGAACATCCACACTATTGGCAGCCAATACCCCAACCTTCGGCTCAGGAGTGTGGGGCATTGTTAGTGGAGCTGGCGGCACCTTTGTGGATCCCTGGAGTCCTTACGCTGAATTTCAGGGGATGGCTGGAAATGAATACCTGCTGAGTTGGACCATCACCACGGATTGCGGCAGTTCGGCAGATACCGTGGTGATCAGCTTTGCAGATGCGCCACCACCACCCTGTGGAGGTATCTCTGAAGTGATCCTCGAAAGCCAGACCTACCTTACGGTGGAGATTGGCGGACAATGCTGGTTTAAGGAAAACCTGAACATCGGGACAAAGATCAACAGCACAACCACAGGATATCAGCAAACGGATAATGACATGATTGAAAAATATTGCTACAACAATGATATAGCCTATTGTGACACGTACGGCGGATTATACGAATGGCCGGAAGCCATGCAGTACGACCTTTCGGAAGGTGCCCGGGGCATTTGCCCCGACGGCTGGCATATACCGACTGACAATGAATTCAAGGTCCTTGAAGGCACGATCGATAGCCAATACCCGGTGGGTGATCCGGAATGGGAAGGCATGGGCGATGTGTGGCGTGGCCTGGATGCAGGCTCAAAGCTGAAATCAACCAGCGGCTGGTACCAGGGAGGCAATGGAAATGACCTGACCGGGTTTTCAGCACTGCCCGCCGGCTACAGGGCCCACAGCCAGATCTTCCTGAATCTTGAAAAATATGCCTATTTCCATACCTCTACCGACTGGACCACAGGCGAACACGAGATCAACCGCTATGTCGGCTACCCCGATCCTGGTATCACAAGGAAGGTACACTTCCGGTGGTTTGCATTCAACGTGCGATGCATGAAGGATTGCGACCTCCTGCCAACCATGCCCGATGCCGGACCAAATCAGCTGGACCTTCCGGGCACCTCGGCTGCTCTATCAGGTAACACTCCCGTCATCGGTACCGGTCACTGGCTGCTCCTGAGCGGAGAAGGCGGAACAATCGTGACCCCATCGAATCCCAACAGCGAATTCCAGGGCATGATCGGCCATGATTACACGCTGTCCTGGAACATCGCAACGACGTGTACAATGAAATCGGATACGGTGGTGATCCGTTTCTTTACCTGCGGGGAAGAACTGGTGGATAGCCGCAACGGCCAGAGCTACCCCACGGTTATGATCGGTTCCCAGTGCTGGATGGCTAAAAACCTGAATGTGGGCGGGATGACTTCCGGAATGTTTGATCAATGGGATGACGGGTACATTTCCAAGTACTGTTATGACGACAATGAGGCGAACTGCGATACCTATGGCGGCCTGTACCAGTGGTACGAAGCGGTGGACTACGACACCACGGAAGGAGCGCAGGGTCTTTGCCCGGCTGGCTGGCACATACCTACCGATGGTGAATTTACTGCGTTGTCCGACTTTCTGGGTGGCCAGGACCAGGCTGGTGGAAAGATGAAATCCACTGGTACCATCGAAGAGGGAACCGGTTTATGGCGTGCACCCAATACAGGCGCTACCAATGAGAGCGGTTTTACAAGCCTGCCCGCCGGTTGCCGGTGGTCGAACAACGGAACGTTCCTTGATAAGGAGAGATATGCTTACTACTGGTCTTCAACATTTTATGACATAGAAAATTCTTTCGACAGGTACCTGACCTATTTCAGTGCAAAGGTTCTCAGTAATGGCACTTCCAAAGGGAATGGATTCTCTGTCAGGTGTCTCCAGGATTAATGATTCAGTATTTATGATTTGGGATTTGGGTATTTATTTAACTATTTAAAAGATCCTGCAGTTCATCCTGATCGATGGAGTTTGGATGAAATTCCCCCCACCAGCGAATGCAACGATTGGCATTTAAAGGGATTCCGACAACAGGAATCCCGTATTTGGCACATTTCCGCATTCCCCAGACCAGCTCCGGCACACAGGCGATACCGATGATACCTAAACTCTTGTTCTCATTACGTGCTGCAATCGCTGTTTTGCTTATGCTGCCGCCCATCCAGATATACGGTTCAATATGATACTCTTTTAGGATCTGACTCGCTGCGTGCTGAAAACACTGCATTGAACAACCTGTGCATTGATAGTCCCTGCCTTTCTTTTTAGCTTTACAGCTTACCGACTGATCTTTCAGGCAATAGGGTTGTAGCGAAATCTTTCGGTCGGCCGCTAAGAATAAGGTGCGGTTCAGACGGTTGGTCAGCTCGATCTCAAGCATGTACAGATGATACTGTTCTTCGGTGGTCGATAGCCTCCGGTCCCTTAATTTCTTCCAGAGCGGGAGGCTTGCCAGATGCCCGGCAGTGGCTCTGGTGTAATGCTTCAGTGGTTCATGAACAGTATCCAAACAAGCGGAGATCAGGGAATCCAGATGATGACCGGAAGTTATTTTTTTTCAGATATCTTTTTCTGGATGAATATTTTCGAATTGTATCCAGACATTCTCCTATATTATTACCAGTCAATATATTATCAGCAAGGGACCGGATGGTTCGATAATATTCCCGGGTCGTTCCGGAATCTCCAAACAGGGAATAGGTCTTGCCCTCAATGGAGTCATAGGTGAGTTCGATGGATTTCACATCCACAAATGTACGAATCCGAAGCGGCAAAATTGATCATAGGCTATGGATGTTTCAGCATTTGAATAGTGACTTATTTTTATAGAACAACTTGCTTTCCAACAATAAACCTCATATATTTACAGGATAAATAGTTTGCATATCTTTTCAGATGAACAACCACGTTATTAAAGACTACAGGGTTCGGTCCAGCTATGCAAATTTCAGGACGATCCGATTTTTTCTCCGCCAGGACCCTCAGAGTCATCAGGAACTGCTGGGCAATTACCTTCAACCGGAAATCCAATATGTGGAAGAGAACCGATCCGAGCCAGGTTCAATTACGGGCCATTTCTTCGACATACCTTTCCTTTGCCAGGAAAACAAAAGCCTTGGAAAAGAGTACCTCCGTCACCTGATCCTGGCCAGGGAAGGAAATGATGGATCGAAAAACATTATTGATCAGTACAACGGAGATTATCAGGCTGAAAAACGAGTCCAGGTGGAGAATACATCGCTCGTTGAGGATGAATTTGTAGTTCCTTCATCAACAGATCAAACGTACAACGAGCATCAGATCAGCCAGAAGGGTCACATCCTGCTCAAACTGAGCCAGCAGCTTTTTCCTGTACCTGATTTTTGTGTGTTGACCGCTAAAGCCTATTCCCTTCCGGTAAGAGAAAAGGAAGCCAGCCTCATCCATGCCATTGATAACCTGGAGAAAATGACAGGACTGAAATTCGGGGATGAAACCAACCCGCTGGTATTTGCCATGCGTTCAGCCACCTCGTTTTACATACCGGGTTTTCTGCCCACCTATCTCAATGCCGGAATCAACCGAACCGTTTATCAGGCATTGAAAAGCAAATATGGCGACAGGCCAGCTGGGAAGATCTATCTGAACAACCTGCAAACGATCTTTAAACTCCTGTTCCCCGACCATACAAAAAATGAACTCTGTAGATCGGTCAGACCCGATGAATCGGTCCGGGACATTGAAAAAAAGATCGAAAAACTGGTCAGGGAAATTGCCCGCTGCAACGATGCCATTCTATCCGATCCGCTCAAACAGGTATTGTTTCTGGCAGAGTCCATGCATGACTACTTCCGCAGGAACCAGGACCTGGCATATACCTTCAAGAAGGGAGACATTTCCTACCCGTCGATCATTATGCAAAAGATGGTCTGGACGGTCCGAAACGACGAATCGTACCCGGGTGTTTTGTACAGCCGTCATTCACGAACGGGATTGGGAATACAGGTCGAAAGCGCCGTTAACATCTTTGGGGATGACATCATGACGGGTAATATGGAAAGGAACGACACTGAATTTTTTAACCGGGAGGATGTCAAAAGATCGTTTCCCGCTGTTTACCATTTTTTTCCCGGACTTGTCAAACTGGAATCTCTGTTTGAATCTCCCGTAACCATTGAATTTGCCGCAGAGTTCACCAAGAATGCCCATCTTTTTGCCCTGCTGCAATTGAACACCTCTGAACTTACCGGCCGGTCCACACTGTTGTCGGCCATCGACATGTACAGGAAAAGCATGATCCGTGGTGAACGGGTCATTCAGCTCATTCAGCCTTATCACCTGAGGCAGATTTTTTCGGAACGCATTGATGACAAATCCTTCCAGGACCTGACTCCTTTTTGCGATGGAATATCGGTCCTTCCGCGTTCAGCCGTCACTGCCCGCATTTTCTTTTCCACAGCTAAGGCTCTGGAAGCCAAAAGAAATGGTGAAAAAGTATGTCTGTGCAAAGAGACCTTTGTGCCGGCCGACACGATCATCCTTTGTGAACTCGATGCCATCATCAGCCTGACTCCTGCCGCTGTTCATGTGGTCACATCCTGTCTTGGATATGGCATACCTGCATTCATCAACCTGTATAAATATGATGTAAAGTTGGTGAACCAGTCACTGGTGAATACGGAGGGGATCACCATCGAAGAAGGGGCGTGGATCACCCTGTCGAGTAAACGCAGGATGATCCTTATCGGCAAGGCGAACTTTGAGGCTGCCCGGTTTCAGAAATACCTGGAGGGTGAAATGCTGGATATGCAACCTAAAGAGGAGAAGGTTTTCATCAATATGAAAGCTGCCTATGACGAGTACCAGGAAATTGTCAAAAACCTCGACTATTACCATGTCAACACCCTGAACGACCTGATCAGGATCATCCGGAACGACCTGCAGGCAAAACCGGAAAAAGCCCGCAAGCTGGTGAACAGCTGGCTCCATTCCAACTTTACACCATACATCGAGCAGGTATTGAAGAGCGAAATGGGAACGCATAAAGACCAGCAAATGATCTACGACCTGTTGAGCCTGGATGTGAAGATCCAGTTTTTTAAAAAGGCCATCGCGCTTTGCATGCAGCGTCAGATAAGCGGTTTTAATGCCGGGTCGTTCATGCTGGGTCGTTTTATTTGCATGAGCCATCCCGTAGCTTTCTGGGAAAAAATGGATGCATGCCAGATCGCTTTTCTGCTTAATGAATATATCCTTTTCGAAAAATATATCCAGGTACTTAACGACCTGGGAGAGAGGCACCTTAACCGTGTAAGAAGAAAAATACTGGATGACGGCATCAGCAGCATCAATCTATGGCACATTGATCCCATGGTCTTTGTCACCCTTAAACTGATATTTAAAGACTGGGACGTGATCGTTGAGAAATGTGCCGGAGATCTCGATCCTGAAACCTTATCCCTGATCGAACTGCTGAAGCGTCCATTCGGTTATTTTTTTGACTATCGGTCCCCCTGGTCGCTGAACAGGTTGCGGGAGATCTGCGATAACGAGCATGTACCCGTTCCGGAGGAAACTGCCAGCTGACGGGCTCCCATCACTGAATCGTCTTTCTCCGGCATAAAGGATGATGACTTGCCTGCAATACCTGTCAAAGGTTCAGATCGCTTCTCACATGACCATTATCTTCTGTGAGAGCTTAACATTTCCCGCATTCAGTATGATAAGGTAATTACCGGGGGCAAAATGATCAAGCGATAGCCGCACGCGGTATATCCCTTTGCTCAGGGATTCGGATTGTGATTGGATCTTCGTGGATCCATTCATGTCAATGATACTAATCTGGGCCCTACAGCTTGTTCCGATGGAAAATTCACTGGTGAGCAGGGTGGTCGCCGGAATTGGATAATTTCGGATGAAACAGGTCCCCCGGTCCTGAGCATCACTGATTTCTTCCATTGCAGTCGGATAAAGGCCATGTGGGCCGGGTGCCTGTGGATCCACCCCGTGGCATACTTTGCAGCTCTCCAGGGTTCCCCCAAATCCCTGTAATGCAATATTTTGTACATTATCCCTGTCGACAATGGAAGGGAGGATCACATGGGGAGAACCGTGGCAGGCGCTGCAAAACAGCCCTCCATGTCCCCTGGACTGCCTGAACAGTTTACCAGTCTCCTCTGAGTAAGCGGAACCGTGGCAAGCTGCGTCGCCGCATCGGGGCTCCTCCAGCCAGGGCTCACGTCCATTTGCAATGCTCGAAGCAACGTGCTCTACATTCCCATGACAGCTCTGGCAGGTAAGTCCGGCTGATTTCATTACGTCGCGATGACACTGCGTGTTGGGGCCAGGATGACATTTATAACAGTCGTTCGTTTCCTCTGAATGCTTCTCATGGATCACATACGAGAAAGGATCGATTCCTGGCATCCCCGGTTCCCCCAGGGCATTGTCGGGATGACAGGAAGCACATAGAATGGGAGTATCGTTGGGATCAAATCCTCCTTCATCCTCGTGCTGATTCAGGATATTTGATTCACTGGAATGACATCCAGAGCTCACACAGTTGATCTCATTCGAAACAGGTACCACTGGCCGGGTCGAAGCAATCTCTGCCTGCTGCGGGTCAAGCAAATGCAATAAAGCCAGCTGATAGGGATCTTCTGTTTGCAGGTTATCATCCGTAAAAGGCGTGATGGGTATTCCTTCCGCCACAAAACTATTTCCGGAAGCCACCATGTTTCCAGATAAACCATTGCCCGTAAGCCCGATATTGTCTGGCAGGGATATCCCGAAAAGGGCATCTTCATAATCCCAGAAATTGGTCTTTCCGACCGAATAGGTATTGCCCGGGATCTCATAGGTAATACTGACATTATCGGTCACCACCTCCGGCCAGGCTGTTTCGCTGCCCCGCCGGATCACCTGCGCCTTGAGGTTGTTATAGGGCGGCAGGATGGCCATGTTCTGGAAATCCTTGTTGGCACAGTGCATTCCAAGGTCATTCCAGGCAATGATCAGATATTCATTCTTCTGGTCCTGCTGAACCATAAAAGCGCTGAGAAGAATTGCCGAGGCACCGAGGATTACTTTTTTCATGGTTTTTAAAATTGATAATTCATTAAACAATCCAAACTCTCTCCTTTCTCCTTTCTCCTCTCTCCTCTCTCCTCTCTCCTCTCTCAAAATCAGGGCATTACCGGCACCATAAGTGCGTCTTCCGGGATCTTTCCGGTAAGACTCTTCAGAAATGCGACCATATCTTCCACTTCTTCTTCCGAGAGGTTCTTATTCAGCTGAAGATTGGCCATGGCCTCAATGGCATCCGGCAGATCTTCCATAGCACCATCGTGGAAATAGGGATAGGTTTCAGCGATGTTCCTGAGGGAAGGGACTTTGAATATATCTGTATCAGCCACAGCCTGTGTGACCTCAAAACGGCCCTTATCCTTGGGATTGCTACCGGGCAGGGTATGATAGTCGGCGAAGAGGCCCGCCTTCTGAAACATGCTGCCACCCAGCAGTACGCCAGAGTGACAGGAGGCGCAGCCAGTCTTTATGAACAGATCGAGTCCCCGCTTCTCCTGCTCGTCAAGCGCCGATGTTTCACCATTGAGGTAAGTATCGAACCGTGAAGGCGTAAGCAGTGTGCGCTCAAAGGCAGCAATGGCCAGCTGGACATTTTCGAAAGTGACTGGTTTGGCAGCATCCGGAAATGCTGCTGCAAAAAGTTGTCTGTAGCCCTGGATGGAGTCAAGCCGGTTCTCCAGAAACTCCTTGCTGTGGATGTTCATTTCAACAGGATTCAGGATCGGTCCGCCAGCCTGTTCCTCCACATCTTTAGCCCGGCCATCCCAGAACTGAACAAAATGAAGGGCAGCATTAAGAACTGTGGGCGAATTCCGGCTTCCGTCCATTCCTTCATCTCCCCTGGATTTGCTTGAGTGTTCAACGCCATACGTGGTAAGGTTATGGCAATCGTTGCAGCTATTGTTCCCCTTTGCCGACAGGCGGGTATCATAGAAAAGAGTCTTTCCCAGTAAGACCTTTTCCGGAGTAATGGTATTGGAAGGATTTTGAACTTCAGAAGGTAACACTCCAAAAAACGACTGTGCCGTCTTCAGGACGCTGTCGGTCTGAGCAGAGGACACAGGCTCAGGCTTTTTACCGGTACACCCGATGATCAGCAGTATCATCAGGATAAATGACGCATTCAGTAAAGTTTTCATCGTGATGTGAAATTATGGATCAGATACAAATATATAAAACTATAGATCCCCGGGCAAAATAAGATAAGGTTTGAATTAATATTATTATTATCGGAGGCGTAACCGGCATGCAACCGTGAACGACGATGCTTCCACCAGCATCCTGAATATCTTTACCATGATCATTTACATATTGGAAGGTAACCGGATCCAATGATTAAAGAATTGTATCTTTGAAGTAAACTAATTCAATCCCATAAAACCTTCCAATGATGAAAAAAATATTTTTCCTGATACTGATGATTGCATGTTCCTGTTTGTTTTTACAGAAATGCGAAAAGAACAATGAATCTTCAGCGATCTCCGGCAAGCTGACCGGTCATTCGGATTGTAAGAGCTTTAAATCGCAGATGTTCACCGGGGATACTCCCGATACGCTTAGTTGTATTTCGTATCTTTTTGATGCATCTGCAGGCAAATTACAACTGACACACATCAACGCGGGATTCAACTGCTGTCCTGGTAAATTGTGGTGCGAGATTTCCCAGCAAAGCGATACGATCATTATCACTGAAGGTGAAAAAGAACAGGGCTGTGATTGTAATTGCCTCTTTGATCTTGAAATGGAGCTGAACGGGATCGAAGCTCAGGACTATGTAATGACCCTGATCGAGCCCTATGCTGAGGGTCAGGAACCTTTGATCTTCACGATTGATCTGGCATCCGTCACGGAGGGTACTCATTGCGTCATCAGGAAAGAGTATCCCTGGGGGATGTTTTAAAACGAACCTGGAATCAATGGACATCCTCATCACTGAAGCGGATCGTAGAGAACTTCAGCTGGCCAGGCACTTACTGGAACATCCCGGCCTGGCCGCCAGGATCACCCATGTCATCGGTATGCCCATTGAGAAAGGCATGGAGAGGCTGCCAAAAAACTGGAGCGTACAGATCGGAAAAATCACCAGGGCAGCCTTGCTGAGAGCTTCGATGGCTGCCATTTTCACGCTGAAAGATGCCCCTGGAAAAGCATCTTCCGACAAATGGCATAAACTGGGAGTCGCGGCCACAGGTGGGATCAGTGGCTTTTTCGGTTTGACCGCCCTGGCCATCGAACTCCCGGTATCCACCACGATCATGTTGCGTTCGATTGCGGAAATAGCCCGTTCACAGGGAGAATCCATTTCCAATCCCGAAACCAAACTGGCCTGTCTGGAAGTTTTAGCCCTGGGTGGCAGTACACAATCGGATGATGCCACCGGCAGTGGATACTATGCAGTAAGGGCTCTGCTATCAAAATCGATCTCCGAGGCAGCGGAGTTTGTCGTTGAACGCGGGCTTGCGGAAAAAGGAGCCCCCGTCCTGGTCAGGCTGATCGCTGTCATTTCCCAGCGGTTCGGGATCCAGATCACAGAGAAAGCTGCAGCACAGGCCATACCGGCCATCGGAGCTGCGGGTGGAGCCCTCATCAATACCATTTTCATGGATCACTTTCAGGATATGGCCAAGGGACATTTTATCGTCCGGAGACTGGAAAGAAAGTACGGCAAAGAGGCCATTCAGGATTTATATGGGAAGTGATGATTGATGAACAGAGGAGTATTGAGTTTTGATCTTTGAATTCATTTCAGAATTCAAAGATATTTGTTCCTCTGTTCGTCAATCCGTACTTCCCGAAACATATCCCCACTTCGCTACCATGATGCGACCATCCCTCACCGCAACCAGTACATAGTACCCATCATGGATTCCTCCCAGGGAAAGGACATGCGTGTTTGATCCTTTTCTCAGGACACAACCCTTTGCGTCAATAAGACAGATCTCATCAAAATCAACCGGTGATCCGCCGGTTTCAAGGATCAAACGGTTTGCTGTCATTTTCACTACAAGCTGACGCTCCATCGCGGAAAGCGTTCTGAATCCGGTACTTACGGGGAGGCGAGTCTCATACAGATACCCGCTCAGGCCGCCGCTGCCTTCTTCCGTGATATACACCCTGTCCGGTCCATTGAAATCAATGGCCTCAGCCTGACCCGGAGGTACTGTAAAAGGATAGACATTCTTTTCCCCCATGAATACTTCATTTCCGATAAAATGGGTAAAAGAGACCAGTTTTGTCCGGGTGAGCAGGATCAGCTCGTTGATGGCAGGATATACCGCGGCAGAGGTGACACGTGCGTCGTCGTTTGTTGAGCCAAGGTAAACTGAATCTACCAGCCTGGCAATGTGTTGTCCAGGTTGCGCCGGCAACACATACTGCTTGCAATATCCATTCATGGGGATACTGCGGTTTTTAGTGAATAAGAGCAGAGAGTCCTGATGCCAGACAAGGGCTTCAATATCAAAATTCTTGTTGGAAGCCGGCGGAGGATAGGCAGCCTGGTCTTCGAAAACGAAATGGATCGTTTCGGCTTCTGTCTCATCTCCCACGATCAATCCGGGATTGGCAATGATATGAATGGCCAGGTCCGTCCGGTCGTTGTCGTTGTTCCCTGCATCGTCAATGTAAATATTCCCCTGATCGTCGCGGGCCAGGTCCTCCCAGTCAATATTGGCCACATTTGAGATTTCAAGCGTACGGACAAGCGTACCTGTGGTGTCGAAGCAATACAATTTGTTCGGATTGCCGGAATCATTATGCGACCAGATCTCGTTCGCACCGGTAACAACGATCCCCGAACTCTCTTTTATAACGTCGGGGAGCCTTACAATAGGCCTGAGGTCGACCGTCTGATCACGTGGAATCTGGGCTAAAAGCACCCCGCAGGGCAGGGAACACCAGACAAACAGGAACACAATAGGGCACAGGATCTTATCACCCCTCATCATATTTCATCTTTTATCGTATTTCCAGCGTCATTCTTAAAATTAATGCTCTTTCTCCTCTCTCCTCTCTCCTCTCTCCTCTCTCCTTTCTCCTTTCTCCTTTCTCCTCTCTCCTCTCAAATAATGTGCACCGGTACGCTTCACCGCTGCTCAGTCCATATGATCTTCCATTCGTTGTCATGAAGATAGATGGTATTCCACCATGCTCCTTTTTCTACCGGAGTCAGCGTTCCGGTAAGATAAAAAGTGTAAGAGGTCTCTCCTGAATCCTCTGCAAGTATTTTCTGGCATGCAGTCCTGAGGTCGGGAAACGCATTGTAGTAAGGATCCGTTAATACGTTAAGCCCGATGGTCACAAGGTCACGGTCGTAGACTACAGTCCCTGACTTTTCCATGACCCAGACCTCTTTGGGAGTACTTACAAGAGGGGTACATATCCTGTCAAGCAGATCAAAGGGAATGAATAATCCCTCGATGGCTCCGAATGAATGATTAGGATCATATACCGGGTGAATATCAGCCACCGATCGATAACCTTCCTGTGCAAGGAAAAAATTGGTGAAAACAGGTATGTGTGACTCAATTACATTCATCATCGCGGCGTCGTTACTGAAATCAGTTCCCTCATAATGAGAAAATTCAGGAGGCTCAACAACCTGCATGATTCCTTCACTGTTTATGAAATCGAATTCTTTGGCATAGGTGGAACCTTCATAGAGCTCCTGCAGCCTGGCCCGGGAGGCGATGGAGTCACCATCGACCGAAGCCAGAAACAAGGCAGCCGTTTCCAATGAAACGTTAAGAGAATCAAGTGACAGGGCAACCCTGGCCGTTACTTCATCCAGGGTATCAGGATAGTACTCTTCGTCCTTGCAGCCCATCATGGCGGCAAGGAGCAGGCATGTGAAAAGGACCGCTCGGATTTTCATAGGTTGTATTTTACGAGTGAATAGATTCATCTAAACTGTTATTTTTCAACGATTTATCTGTTATGAAGGATTATTTGATTCATTTTCTTGCATTAAGCCATTAAATGTCATATATTCGTAGAACCTGAATATCTCCCATTTCCACTGACAGAAATAATTACATTTCGAAATTGACAGTCCCACAGAATCATCCACCTAAAGTACAACATTTATGAAACGGTCGATAGGTTTACTTTCAATTTCAGTCTTACTGATCTCGAATGCGCTGGCACAGCCCATCGCCCAGCTTGATCCCGAGAATTTTTACAAGGAAGATGCGCTCTTTGTACCTTCCGACTGGTTAGGATTTTACAAGACCTTTCCGGAAAAGTATTTCATGGTCATTGTCCCCACAGGTGACAGCATTGTCGGTTATTACACAAACATTTATGAGAATGGGATTCTTGTGGGTATCTTTAAGGGAGGTCTTAAAGGAAATGGGATTCATTTCAAATGGACCGAGACATTCATGCGCGGCAAAAAAGGGAATACGACCGAAAGTGGTTTTGGATTCATGGTCATGAAAGAGAACCGGAACGATGTCTATTGCAGGCATGGTGACGTCATAGGGCATGGTTGCTATACTGCAGGGAGAAAAGACTTCATGGAGGAATACATTGAGAGGCCTCCGAATCCGGAAACATTTACCGGCTGGACTGGAAAATGGGCCCTTCCCTTTAAATGGTCAAATCCAGTGCTCGAGTTGAATGACTATGTGGATGGATATATTGGATATTACACGCTGAAAGGATATGAAAGCACCTCACAGAGCGGTACCTTCAACACCGGCATCACCATAACCAGGACCACCATGCCGGACCATACGGTCATGATCCTTGGAATACCCTGCGGTCAGAAATTATATTTCCTTCAGAATAACTGGACCGAAAGCACAGTGTCGTTCGGAGTTATAACGATTGCTGAAGATAAGAACTCCTTTAACGGTATAATGTATTATAAGGAAGCGGGAATCAAGTATCATGAAGACCTAAGTGGTTTCAGGTAGTCCTCTTTCAGGGAGCATCACCGACCCCGAACTTTACCACTAAACAAAACAGGCCTCCTGATCTTTACCCCTGAACCAGTCACGAGGCAAAGGATCCCCTATTTAGCCTGATTGGCCGTTCCTTTGGTGATGGTGTTCAGCAGTTGCCAGTTGTCGGTGCCATCGGGTAACCGTCCGTATGACTGGGTTGTTTCCATGGCAGGGATGGCCACATAATCGATCACGGTACCTTCTGCATTTTCCAGCCATACCTCATCTCCGCCGCTGGAGAGTCCGAATCCGGCTTCATCATCGGTATCCACAACGATCACCAGCCAGCCCATGGCAGGCACGACGCTTCCCGCCGGGAACTCCTTTTTCGGCTTGGTGCCAGCCTGTCCGCCCGGATCATAGATCTTGTATCCGCTGATATCTATTTCGGCAGAAGAAGTATTATAGATCTCCACCCAATCCGGATCTTCAGTGATTCCGCGGGAATAGAGTTCGTTCAGCTTGATGGAGACAGGTATCAGATTGCTGTTGGCTGCACCTTTGGTGACGGTATAGAGGATCTGCCAGTTGGCCGTCCCGTCGGGGTATCTACCGTAGGACTGACCTTCTTCCAAACCGGGGAAGGCGATACTGTCGATGATCGTTCCGGTCGCATTTTCCATCCATACCGTTTCTCCACCGCCCGACAGCCCGAATCCGCTTTCATCTTCCGTGTCGGTCACAATCACAAAAAAGCCACTGGCAGGGAGGATCGTCCCTGAAGGAAATTCCTTCTTTGGTTTGGACCCGGATTGTCCGCCCGAATCATAGATCTTGTACCCGGACAGGTCAATATCCGTACTGCCGTTATTATAGACTTCGATCCAATCGGGATCCTCAGCGGTTCCTCTTGAGTAGATCTCATTCATCCAGGCATAGTTATCAACAGGGGTACTCCCTGAAAAGGTGATGCTGTCGATCGTGTTCATCGGAACGGTAACCACCGTGCCATCGGTCTTATGAATGTAGAGGTTCTGAGCCGCGAGGCTGGCAGCCATCAGAACAATAGCAAATAAGGTCAGGTTTATTTTTTTCATGTCTGTATCGTTTTTACTTTTTTACAATGATTTTTTCACTCACAATTTCGCCGTTTTGCCTTATCCTGCATATGTACATACCGGAAGGCACATCGGCCGTGCTCCAGTGGTACTGGTATGCTCCGGCCTGCTGGTCGCCAAAGTTCATCTTCAAAACCAGGTTCCCGCTTATACCGTAGACTTCGAGAAAGACATCGCCTTTGGAAGCCAGGGTGTAGTCGAAGTTCACAAAATCGCGGGCCGGGTTGGGGTACGCTTTAAACTTCAGCAGCTGCTGGATGATCTCACCGGGCTGCTCAAGATCCGTGGTCAGGTCGAATGTAAGCTTCCGTATATCATCGATGGCTATTTCGATGACGGAGCCATCCTTCAGGTTGACGCGCATGTTCTCCTGTGTGGATGCCCTGGGCAGGAACAACATGTAGAACGAAGCCGTCAGACATAATAATAATAGCGTTTTTTTCATAGGGTTTTAATTAGAATAAGTTCGCAAGATAAGAGTAATAATTCTTCTTTACAAAGGTTTTTTAATATATTTCCACAGCTAATTCGAATGTTCTGTTAAGGTCATTCATTTTCGTATCTTTACGCACCAGGATACCATACCATGGGTATGAACAGACAAACCGCATCATCAGATGCCTTCGCATCTTTGAAGCATAGTGTCCGCGAAGCGCTGAAGACATATTCCAACGTTCACCGTGGCAGTGGGCACCATTCGCTGGTGACAACTCATTTATATGAGCAGGCAAGGGATATAGTTCTGGAATACCTTCGGCTGGACAAAAGCCGAACCACGGTCATCTTCTGCACACCCAGAAGAGCAGCGGTCTTAATAGCGATGCTTAAGCCAGGACAGTACCAGCGTATTTCGAGCCAGGACATCGGCCTGCCTCTGGGTGTGACAGCACTGGCTGTCAATAAGAAAGTACTGCCCCGGGGCACTCCCCTGGAAACAGGCGGAGGGACCACACGGCTCATTGCCCCAGACTGGGTTATCTGGGCTAAAGCTCCGGACCGTTTTGAGGCCGGCACGCCCGCCATTGTCAACGTCATCGCCTTTGCCAGGGCGCTGCTCCTGATCAGGCAATCCGGAGATAAGGTTTTCTGTGATCCGCCCACTCAAAAGAGAACTGCCATTGAAATCCTCCACAATGGTGAGCTGGAGCAATACACCGGACGGCAACTGCTGGATGCCCTCAGAAAGACTCTGATAGGTAGCGGTGGAGTTGCTCCGACAACAGAAGGTGACAGGCCTTATATCAACCTGGACAACAGCGCCAGCACTCCCACCTTCGAGCCAGTCTGGAATGCTGTCGGGCAGACATGGAACCAGCCAGGCAACATACAGAAGGAGATCGTACAGGAGGTCAGGAACATTTGCGCCGAAGTGCTGATTGCGCCACTGGCTGACTACGACGTGATCTTCACTTCCAATACCACCGAAGCCATCAACCTGGCTGCTGAAAGCCTCGGCCATGAATCCGGGCGGGACAGCGAAACGGGCGTGCTTATCACGCTCCTCGAGCACTCCTCAAACGACCTGCCGTGGCGGAAAGTCTCCCGTTTTCCGCTGATCCGGCTGTCGATTGACTCGGATGGCATTATAAATTTGAACGAGCTGGACGCACACCTGCGTGAGTATAACCAGGAAAACCGGTACGGAGAGAAGCGAATCAAGCTGGTGGCCGTAAGCGGTGCTTCGAATGTCCTGGGCGTATTCAACGACCTGACGGAAATCAGCCGGATCGTTCACCGGTACGGGGCGCGCCTGCTGGTGGATGGGGCGCAGATGGTGGCTCACCGGAGAGTCGATATGGAAGGATGGGGCATTGACTATTTAGCCTTTTCTGCCCACAAAGTGTACGCACCCTTCGGCTGCGGCGTGCTGATGGTCAGAAAGGGACTTCTTGCTTTCAGTAGATCGGAGATGGAACTGATCCGGGCGTCAGGTGAAGAGAACATTGCAGGGATCGCCGGTCTGGGAAAGGCGCTGGTGCTATTGAAACGCATCGGCATGGATGTGATCCGCGAGGAAGAGCAGAAGCTGACCGCGCGGATGCTGCGCGGCCTTGCGCAGATTCCCGGTCTGACGATTTTCGGAGTAAAAGATCCTGATTTACCAGGATTCGACCAAAAGGGCGGGGTCATTGTATTTTCTCTGAAGGGCGTAATGGCCAACCGGGTGGCCAGGGAACTGTCGGAGTGCGGCGGGATCGGCGTGCGGTCAGGCTGTCACTGCGCTCATATTCTGGTCAAGCACCTGGTTGGTGTCACTCCTTTGCTGGAGCGATTTCAGCATTTCATGTTGACCCTGTTCCCCGGATTAAATCTTCCCGGTCTAGTGCGGGTGAGCATGGGCATTGAAAACAGCGAGGAGGATGTTGATACCCTGATCCGCGTACTCAGCCAGATTGCCGGGAAGCTCAGGGCAGGAAAAGAAAGGCATTCTGCTTCCGCACACGACGGAATATCTATCATGCCGCAGGCGGAGGTACGGAAGCAGTTGAACGACTGCGCCAGAGACGCTGCCCTGAGAGTCTATTCCTGACAGCGATCGACTTCTGTCATATTGGACATCATCCACACCCCGATTTTCTGCAATTTCTTATAAATTCAACGATCTCCTCAACCAGGCCTGACCTCAGGGGCCATTCCGGATTCGTGCAGGTGGCTATGTTTTGTTGAACATCCTGGTTCGATTCTTTCAATATGCGATAATTTGGTTGTCAGCTGCTCCTGCAAAACTTTCCGACAGCATTTTATAAGCATTCGTCCGTATACCCATTGACGAATTGCAATCCCGGTCGGTCGGGCATGAACCTGCAATGATCAGAACAACGGTAGATGCTCTTACGCTACCGGGAACCGTTAATGTTCCGGAAATATCTCCCGTTAAAGTCTTTAAGATGATTTCAGATTCCGTGATTAAAGAATCATTTTCAATTTGTCCCATTGGTGACATAGGTGCCACCTTCGAGTTTTTATTGTCAGTCCTTTAATTGCCAACGGTGTTAACAAAATATGAAAAGTAATACAATTGATGGGCAAAGGGACCATTACCATGTCCCCCCCCTCCCTTTCCGTATCAACGACGCCTTTAAATTCTTCTTTCTATTTCGCACGCGTCAAAGACTGCCCTAAAAAATTGCTAATTTCAAGCCGTATTTGCCTAACACGAATAATAATAGCTGATATTTCTTTATATTCGCACAATAAGACAACCAACTAAAAAAACATACCCATGAAAAAAATTGTACTCATTTTTTTATTCATGCTGTTTTGCATGATCGATGGTTTTTCCCAAGCCTCTTTCAACACAGGCGTTATGGAGGTCTATATGAACCAGTACGGCAGAATACGGTTGTTTACGGCTGATGGCATCATACAACTGGAGCGTGCTTCCATCCTGGTGGGGACATCCCCGACCACTGTTTTTGATTACACGAACGACTCAGAACAATTGGAAGCAACCGTCCTGGTCGAAAATCCGGAAATGAGTGATTTTGAACTCTATGGCGCCTATGATAATACCTATTCCAGTTTACCGCCCGATGTGATCATCAAACAGAATGCATATGGTTGGACAAACGGAGCCTACGCCATTGTCAGGTTCAATGTGAAAAATGACGAGGCAAGCGTCATCAATGCATCCATTGGATTGGACATCATTCCTTATTTAAATGAGGAATATGGATTTGATTCGGTGACCTATCTGAATGATGAAGGAGTGGTCCGTTTCCATAGGGGATCTCAGATCAACATGGGAATAAAACTCCTTTCAGCATCCCTGTCGTCTCTCTATTCCTTCGAATGGTACGAGGATTACTCGGTAGATACCGATTACTGGACCTGGATGAATTACGGATCGCTGCAGCCTCTGTATGCCTCCAATACCGTTGACGGGCCGGTGGCCATCACTGCCCAGAGTCCGGTGACCATTGATCCGGGGGAATCCTTCGATGTATACTATGCCCTGGCGCTTGGAGCCAATAAACAGGAAATGCTGGCCAATATTTCTGCTGCTGCGGAGAAATACCAGGCATGGTTCGTCGGAATGGATGATAATGAATTATCTTCCGGTGTATTACGCCTGAACCAGAATTATCCCAATCCGTTTGAACAGTCAACAATGATCCATTATCAGTTACCAGCCAATGGATTCGTTCATTTGACGATCTGTGATGTGATGGGGAATGAGGTGGCTTCACTGGTAAATGCAGAGCAACCGGCAGGTGATTATACCATTCAATATGATGCAAAAGACCTGAGGAGCGGCGTATATTTCTGCACACTCAGGTTCAACGGGCAGGTTCAGACTGGCATGATGCTGCTGGCAAAATAGGGAGATTAGCTTGGCCGTTTCTTAACACAATTTCTCCGATTCTTGACACCCAACCTTCTGGCTTTTTGTATATTTACTAATCATTAGCTCTGCAATGATTAAAAAATCCAATAAGCCTGGATCACGCAAGAAAAAAATCATCCTGTACTATATCCTGGCTGTAGTGCTGCCAGGGATCATCCTTGGTTATCTGGCCTACCGGGGAATTCGTAACGACCAGGCCCTGCGCGGGAAGGAGAGTTTGAAAAAGCTGGAAATGACCAGCGGGGCTTTCTTCAATGCCATTGATTCCAGCTTTCACCTGTTGATGAATGAACAGAAGACCTCCTCCCCACTTTACAATTCAGGAAAACACGATCCTTCCCTGCTTGCTTTTATTGTCAAAGACATAGGTGGTTCAGCAAAACTCATATCCCATCAATTGCTCTATCTCACGACTGAACTCATGACAGTTCAGCCTGAAAAGCCCAACCTGCAAGCCAACCTCAAAGAGGGCCTGCGGTTAGAATATATCGAGCGCAGGTATCCGGAGGCGATCCGGTTTTATCAGGATAGGATCCTCCATACAAGCGATACCGCAGAAAAGATCCAGGCCATGGTGGCCGCAGCCCGACTGTACAACAGGACAAACCAGCCCGACCGGGCAAAGGCCATTTATGACGAGATCCGGCAGAATTACCCGGGAAGCCTTCTAAACGGGGAGATACCGATCGCACTGATGGCCAGCCTGGAAATACTGAAGATCAATCAAGCCATGGGAGAAATGGATGAACTGAATACCAATTCACGTCAATACCTGAAGCTTTTAAGATATCCCTCCTGTGAATATGATAAAAATCAGTTTGAACTGTTTTACCAATCCTTCAAAGAGATCGTTCAGGAAATAGGCCCGGTCCTTGATTCCCTCCTGCGGGAGCTTGATCGTCAAAAAGCCCGCACTGAAACACTCATCCGCATACTCACAGGTCCGGACCTGATCCTGACAAGCGGTTATGGTCAGTGGAAAGGGAAAAAAATGGAATGACCAGTATACCGATCAATGCAGCTGAACTTACAGCCGTGTATCTGTCAACAGAGAATGATGCTGGCGTTCAAAGCAGTATGGTGATTGATTTCCCGGAGTATCTGAAATCAGTATCAGATAAGCTGATCCGGAAACTCGACCCGGAGGCTTCAATGAACCTTAAGGTTGAAGATAATAACGGAAAGCTCATTTTTTCCAGGATCAGTACGGAAGACATCGGCTACCTGGCTTTCCCCTTTCCCGAAAATCTTCCTAAATGGAGTTTGCTGTTAAGTAAAAATAAACCTGGCTTTATTGCTACATTATGGAAAGCCGGAAGCGGCATCTATCTTTTTATTTTCATCCTGATCGCACTCCTCATGGTACTCGGTTTTGTCTTTACACTTTATACACTCAACATGGAACTGCGGTTGAATAAACTGAAATCGGAATTCATTTCGAATGTGTCCCATGAATTGAAAAGCCCGCTCACTTCTATCCGTATGATGACTGAACTGCTGCATCACAAACGGGTTCAGACGGAAGAACGCAAATCGGCCTATTATTCGGCGATGCTGCAGGAAAGCGAACGTCTCAGTCACCTGATCGATAATATCCTGGATTTTTCGAGAATAGACGAGGACCGTAAAAAATACGAGTTTATCGACCTGGACCTGGATGAACTCCTCCGGAATTTTCTTGAATCAACCCGCGAAAGGCTTACGGATTCAGGCTTTAAAATAAGGTACAACTGTACTGATACGATACGGCCTATCCGGGCTGACAAGAATGCCATCCTTCAGGTCATATATAACCTGGTTGACAATGCCATCAAATTTTCCGGGAAATTCAGGCAAATTGACATCGATCTGTTTTCCAGGGACGAAGAAGTACAACTTTGTGTGAAGGATTATGGAATCGGGATACCCGATAAAGACCAGGAAAAAATATTTGACCGTTTCTATCGCGGTGACGAACCGCAGCGGCTGGGAATCAAGGGAAGCGGGATTGGTCTGACCATCGTTAAAAGAATCATAGAGGTCCATAAGGGGCACCTGACGCTGAAAAGCATTCCTGGCGAAGGCAGCACCTTCTGTGTGCATCTATCAATAGATAAAAATACCGAAACATGAAAAGGATCCTGATCATTGAAGATGAGCCGGCCATCCGGATGGCCCTGGAGGATGATTTTACGTTTGAAGGCTACAGGGTCGACTCTGCCGCCACAGGACCGGAAGGGCTCGAAAAGGCAGTGGACCTGGACCTGGACATCATCATTCTCGACCTGATGCTGCCGGGGCTGAACGGGCTGGAGATCTGCAAGGAACTGCGGAAGCGGGATATCGGGACCCCGATCATCATGCTGACAGCCAGGAGCCAGGAATTCGACAAAGTGCTCGGGCTTGAGCTCGGAGCCGACGATTATATCACCAAGCCCTTCAGCATGTTCGAGCTTCATGCCCGGGTCAAAGCCCTTTTGCGCCGTTCGGAGATCAGGGGTCATCAATCTGAAAAGGATAAGATTCACATTGGCCCGTTTGAGCTGGACGCTGCAAAATACCTGTTTACGAAAAACGGGGAACCGGTGCAGCTCACCACGATTGAATTCGACCTGATGAAGCTGCTGATGCAGCATGCCGGGCATGTACTCAAACGGGACGATATCCTTAACAGCGTCTGGGGCGAGGAAGTATATGTCACCCCCAGGACCGTGGATACGCACATTGCCAACCTGCGTAAGAAAATAGAGGATAATCCGGGGGAATCGCACTGGATCACCGGCGTACGAGGTGTGGGATATAAATTCAATTCAGATGCACCTTTGCAGAACCTTCACCAAACTTAACATCATCTTCAAAGACTTAACACGGGTCCATGGTACTTTTATCAAAAATAACTGACACCATGAAAACACATCTCTTTTTAATCATCTCCCTGTCACTGCTAACTGCTTCTCTCAACGCCCAGGAAAACACGGCATCGGTCCAGCTTGCGGCAGCCATCTATGAGGAAGAAGTGACAGGCGACCTGGATAAAGCAGTTGCTCTCTATCAGAACATTCTGAAGGACTACCCGAATGACCGGCCGGTGGCTGCAAAAACCCTCTATCACCTGGGAATAGTGAATGAAAAAATGGGCAAAGAGAAAGCCGGTGAGTATTTTACCCGTCTGATCAACACGTATCCCGATCAGACCGAGGTGGTTAACCTGGCAAAAGCGAGGCTGGCGGCACTGGGCACTGGAACCGCTGCCCGGAGCACGGAGGTTGCCATGCGCCGGATCTGGGTCGCGGGTAGTAACATGCCGGTCTGCATCTCCCCGGATGGACAATATGTTATTTTTGAAGGCGATGACAATAACGGCAATCTTTGGCTTCGCAGCCTCCAGTCAGGAGAGCAAAGGCAAATCACCCGGGATGGTTCAATGGTGGACTATATGTTTTCTTCAGGTACTGCAGCGATCTCACCCGACGGTAAGTGGATCGCATATAGCTGGCAGGTTAAAAGCTATGGAGAGCTTCGTCTGTCGATGCTTGACGGATCATCCATGCGAATACTCCACAGCGGTCAGGATGGAAGAACAATGTATGTGATCGCCTGGATGCCGGACGGAAGCCATATATTGACTTTTTCAGAGGATCTCAAGGATCAGGCTTACCGTCGGCATATCATTTCCGTGCAGGACGGCTCTATTCGTGACTTCGGGAAACCCGAACAGGAATTCGGAAATTTTGGGGGGGTATGTTCCTCTCCGGACGGACGGCACATCACTTACAGCATGAATGGCGACATTTTTGTCTATAATACTGCAACAGAGCAGGATACGGTTCTCGTTCATAACCCGGCGGACGATTTCATGGTCGGTTGGACCCCGGATGGATCCGGTATACTGTTCGTGAGTGACCGGTCGGGAACGCACGATCTTTACTTGCTGGGGATCGGGAATGACGGCCGTCCCCGGGGAGAGCCACAGGTACTCCGGCGGGAACTCGGCGACGCCAGTAATCTCTTCCTGGCTCGCGACGGAAGGCTCTTCCAGATTGAGAGAAAGGGAATTTTCGATTCGTTCATTATCACGTTGGATGAACAAACCGGAAAGGTGACCGGCACGCCCTCGCTGGTGGACCCGAATTATCCCATGGTGAACTGTCCGGCATGGTCACCTGACGGGAAGCTGCTTTACTATATGAATAACCGGGGGCCCTCTGGCAATCGCTCCATGATGCTGGTCATTCGCTCGGAATCGACCGGTGAGATACGAGAGATCATTCCGAAGCAACTACCGTGGTGGTCCAAGCCAGTTCTGTCACCGGACGGGCACCGATTCGCAGTCACAGGAGAAGACGAGAACGGGAACGTCGGCCTTTTTGTAATAGATTCGGAAAGCGGCAGCGTCAGCCAGCTCGTAAAGATCCCAACGGAGAATGAGATGGTAAACCCGGATGCGAACTGGTCTCCTGACGGCAGGGCGATCTTCTACAAAGTCCGGTCCCTTGAAGAAAGAGAAGAATTCATTGTCCGGCGCAAAGACCTTATAACCGGCGAGGAAAAAGATATCCACCGCGGCTTCATCACCCGCGATATGGACATCTCGCCCGATGGGACACGGCTTGTCTATTTTCGGGGTGAAGGACCGACCAAATCATATGTACTGGGCACCCTGGATATTCAATCCGGCAAGGAACTGGAGTTGTCACGCATTCCGGAAGCCGATGTCCCTGGCGGCCTGATAAGCCCCAGATGGACGCCTGACGGAAAACATGTGCTTCTGATAACCAATGGCACCAGGGCTGACTGCGAGCTTTGGCGGTTTTCGGCGGCAGGCGGCCCGGGCGAAAAACTCTACCTTTTTCCTGGGGCAGCCTGGGGATTAGAAATGCACCCGAGCAGCGACCGCATGGTATTCACGCAAAACGTGTCAAGTTGGGAATTGTGGGTGCTGGAGAACTTCCTGCCGAAGTAAGCATTAACGACTCGTAATGGCAACTCGTATATCAAAAAATAAGCAAAACATGAAAACACATATTATCTTAATCGTCGCCCTGTTAATGCTGACCGGATCTCTTTCCGCCCAGGACAACACGGCATCGGTACAGCTTGCCGCGGCCATTTATGAGGAAGAAGTGACCGGCGACCTGGATAAAGCGGTTGCACTCTATCAGAACATTCTGAAGGAATATCCGAATGACAGGCCCGTGGCTGCAAAGACCCTTTATCACCTGGGGCTGGTCAATGAAAAAATGGGAAAAGACAAAGCTACTGAATACTTCACGCGCCTGGTCAATACATATCCTGATCAGACCGAGGTGGTGAACCTGGCGAAAGCAAAGCTGGAGGCGCTTGGTAATGCTGGCGGTTCTGAAAAAGACTTTTTACCGAAGGATCAGATTGAGGTAAACAACCAGCTAACAATGAAAAAACTCGATAATCCACAGCTTAATACCCCGTTTGCCCGCCTTGCGCCCGACGGAAAAAAAATAGCCTATGTTGAATATTCAAAAGAAGGATCTCCAACAGGCATCAATATTCTTGAGATTGGATCCGGAAAGACAAAAATTCTCGTAGAAGGCAATGTGAGTGGTCAGTCCTCCATGGTATGGTCTTCACAGTCCAATAAAATTGCTTATACCTTCAATGGCAATGAACTCCATATCCGCGATGTTGATGGTTCAAATTCACGTCTGCTTTTAAAAAACACAGCCCACAGGATCTATCCGACTGATTGGTCACGCGATGGGAAGAAAATATTGTGCTTTTTTGAAGGAGACGACTGGAAAGTTAAAATCTGTACTATCACCTCCGATGGTCAGGTGCAGTTCCTCGTATCGGGTAGTTCAAGTGACTTCAAAAGTGAGCCAAAGATCTCTCCCTATGGGGATTATGTCGCCTGCGCCCTTGACGATGGAGCCGGGAATACGGACATCTATGTGTGGACTTCTGATGGCAGCCGAAAAGAGCGGGTGACTTCCCATCCCGGGCGTGATGAGAATCCGGTCTGGTCACCTGACGGAAAATACCTGGTGTTTTTGAGCGATCGAAACCGGAGTGTTGATCTTTGGGGGGTGCAGATGAAGGATGGCGGCGCGGTTGGCACCCCATTTATCCTGAAACAGGACCTTGGCTGGCGCACCAGGATCAACGATCTCACGGCAGGCGGAAAGCTCTTTCTGTTCATGATGGGAGGGGCGGAGCCGGCCAATCTGTTCACAATCCCCGTGGAACAGGTGAGCGGAAAGCTCAATGGTACAATTGCTCCAATTTCTGTTTATCCCACCGACCATTCCTTCCCCCGCTATTCTCCCGACGGGAAAATGATCGCCTATCAGTCACGAAGAGGACAGCTTAGCTGGCCTAAATTATTTGTTCTCGACGAAAAGGGAGCCGAAAGGGAGTTACCCCTGGAAGGTTATTACGTTGTGAACGTTGCCTGGCATCCGAGAAATCAGTCGTTGTTCTTTGCCGGATTTGACAAATCCTTCAAAGCAGGTATCTATGAAGTTTCACTCGGAAATAACGAGATAAAACAGGTCTACAATGGTGATACGGTTGATCCGAAAACATTCAAAGGTGGTCTGATCAACATCAATCTGATTCCTGGCACCGGGAAAATGATGTTCTTTAAATTATTGGGAGAAGGGAATGTTGAAATTCTCAAATGCGATCCTGACGGGCAGCAACTGACCGTGGTCGTTCCGCGGGTGAAGATGCCAGTGTGGGGCCTGCCCTCCCCCACCGGAGAGAATATTTGCTATCGGATTGGAGATAGCCTGATGATTGTAAACGTATCAAATGGAACGATAAAGCTCATCGGTGCTTCCACCGTCAATCTTGAAGCGACATGGTCGCCAGAGGGTGAGAGCCTGATGTTCAGGGAAGGATCCGGGCTGCAAATCTTCTCTGTAAAAGAAAACGCTGCCCGTTCTCTTTATCAGGCCTCAGCCGGGAAGACGATTGGCGGCATGGAAATGTACGCATCGGCATGGTCTCCGGATGGAAGCCGTTTCATTTTTACCGAGAGTGACACATCCATGTCAAAAACTTCTACCCAGAAACTCATCCTGATAAATCTGCATGATGGATCTTTCAATCAACTGGCAGATGCACCGGCAGGATACCGGCTGAGTGAGTTACGATGGTCTCCCGACGGAAGAAAGCTAATGGCAACGGGTCATAGCACAAACAGTGAGTTTGCTCCTTTATATAATTACTGGATTCTGGAAAACTTTTTACCCGAATAACATGTAATTATTTATCTTCAAGGGCAAACGGAATCTTGCTGATCTCCACAATATTGTTCAAATCGGAATAATCATATTGTACGATCCCCGTCGTGGTGATCATGATCAAAATTCCATTCCGCGGGATGACATCCCTTGCCTGGATGCCTGGATAGATTTTGATGATATGTGAATCGATCGCTGCGGGATTGGACGCATCGTATACCTTCAGTCCGGCGGGGCCGTCACACACGAAAAGGGTCTTATGATCAATTCCCAGCCCGTATGGTTCCGCCATCGTATAACTCTTTATCAATACCGGGTTCTTCGGATCCACAACATTCAGCACGTCCATCTGATTCTGCCAGCCACCGCAACGGTTGCCTGAACGCATGGTGACATAGGCAGTCCCCTCCTCCACCACCACGGGATCGCAACTCTGAAAATGATCATAAGCCGCCAGGTAAACCGGCCAGGCAGGCTGCTTTATATCATAAAGAAGCATGCCCGTCTGGGTTCCGATATACAGGAATGTGCTGTCAGTAAAAACCGTTTCGGCGATCCGCGAAAGATAGAATACAGGACCTTTTGCCGGCTTATCCGCCACACTGAGATCGATCAGCTGCATCTCCATCTGGTTCAGTACAAAAAGGGTGCTGCCCGCAATAATGCAGCGTGCCAGTGAACCGCCCACGCCTACCGTCTGAGAAACATATCCTCCTGACTCTGAATTGCTGTAGGACATCCACACATCCATTCCTTTGTCCCAGTAATATACAGGAGGTGGCGCAATATCGCCCTCGTATTCCTCGGTATATTCCTCCAGCGACCACCCGCTGATCACCCCCTTTTCCTGGTCAATGGGAGCAATGGGGTAATCACTTTCCACATCGGGGATGGTGTAGGGAAACACTCCCTCCAGCCTGAACACCTGTTCCGGTTGAGCGATGTCGGCAATATTCAGCACCACCAGGTCAATGTAACTGTCGGCATAAAGGAAATTGCCCATGATGGCCAGGTCCACATTGCCGGGGATCGGGATGAAGCAAAGATCAACAGGATGGGAGGGATCAGAATTATCAAAAACATGGATCCCCTCATATTTTTCATTGACGAACAGGTAGTTGTCTTTAATATAGATTTTCCCCATCGTTTCGATGGGGCTGGATTCCGATACTTCTACCGGTTCCCTGAGCTCGTCGTATGGCATATACTCCGGTACATAGGCCATGTAGGTCCTGGTTTCGGTAAAGGTATCCTTACAGGATGTCAGGAACAGGGTGCATCCTGCCATCAGTGACAGAAGGAACAGGTTGTATGTGGTTTTCATAGTGGTGGTTATTATAGATTAGCGAAACATGAATCCCAGGCTCAGGGCGACCCTGTTGAACTGCTCCGTGCGTTCTGCTTTCACTTCATGACCAGGATCATCGTCATACCAGGCGTTATATTCAGCGGTCATCCTCGATTGCTGGAACCGGTAACCCACCGAGAACGTGATGGCGGCGTGGTTTGAAAAGTCTTTCCGTATCCCGGCGCCTGCGCCGGCCAGAACACCACCGTGGTTGTTCTGATTACCATAATAATACAATGTATTTTGGTTCTCCTCCAGGGGGAGTGCATATCCTGCCTGAGCATACACAAAGGGAGACCATTTTCCCGGCAGGATCTTATAGCTGACATCCGCGAACAGGGGCAGCATGGCTGCACTGAACCACTCCACACCGGTGCCGGCCCCAACGGAAAGACGGAACGGGAATGCATACGCCGTCTTCACCGTAAACCCCCACGACTGGTCGCTTCCCCCGAAGAGGTGGACCTGGGGATGAACTTCAACCTTTGAGGGCGGACTGGTCTTCGAAGAGGTTTCGGGGTCCGTTTCCCGCATGACGATCTTCTCAATTTCGTTCTCAGGGACCACCAGGATGTTGCTGCCCACCATCTCGATGTTAACATCCTTCCCCGGTGTGCTTTCCAGAACCTTCCCACGTAAAATACTTCCGTTTTTCAGGTAAAGGGCATCAAGTTCCTGCTGTTGTGCAAAAGTGGTCATAGGAAGTAAAAGGAGCATCCAGACCACGAAAGGAAATCTTTTCATGTGATGGAAATTAGTATTCGTACGTGTTTGATATTTTAAAGACGGATTAATTGTAAATGGTTGCCCGGGCTGCAAAAATATAAGAATTTCGAAATCCTTTTATACAAGATTATCATTCAATCCACCGGAATAATAATCCGAATCGGTTCACCCATTTCATACACTGGTTCTGCACCTGTCACTACCACCCTTTTCATCGGGTAGAGCTTAAACACAACCGGCGAAACCTGTTCCATATGAAACTCCTTTTCAGGATCCTTCAAATCTTTAATGAGTTCTGACGGGAATGCCCGGTCGCGGCGGCAGATCTCCCAGATCCTGATGGCGTTCAGCAGATCGTCGGTCACGCGATTGTTGCGCAGGGCTTCCAGGCTGGTTGCCATGGCAAAGCCGGCATTGTATCCCGCCGCCCGGGCAAGCATCCATTCCATTTCAGCCAACGTGGTGCTATCAGTGAGCAGATACCATCCAAGCATGTGGGGCAGGTAATTCCGGTCGAACAGCCCCTGATTGTCGATGCGGTACTGCTGCATGCTTTCCGTAAATCCTCCGTACCAGGGCTCTCCCCAGTTGCAATAGGTATTGATGTGCCAGTAAAAAGGCTCCGAGTTGCTCGTCCCGTTCAATACTTCATGATCCAGGTTCTCGTAAAAGAGTTTGGCAAAAAGCTCCATCCCGTAATCTCCCTGACCGGCTGAAAGGCAACCCTCATGCCCGTCAAAGTCCATCTGGCTGAAGCCGGTCTCATTGAAACGGTGTGCCAGGTTGATGGCGATTTCCTTCATCAGATCCAGGTTGGGGAAAAAGACCATGTAAGGATGATCCAGCAGCTTACCAACAGCACCACCGCTGGTATGAGAGGATACCCGGGTGCCGAATGCTCCCCGTGTGCATCCTTTTAATACCGCGGGTGATGAACCAATGACCGTATCATACCGGATCAGCTCATCACCGATCCTTACCGTATGAAGCCAGTTTGCTTTTTCATTGGCAAAATAAAATGCGGAAGCGACCGGTATCTCTGTCTGCTCTGCACCAATGCTTTCTGTTAATATGCTGCTGCCTGTGAGGGCCAGCCTTTTATCAGGAACCGGTGTCACATAAGGATCGTTTGTGTTAATGAAATCGGTGAGGGTATGGGCTCCCAGCCTGATCCCAAGAGCCTGTGCCTTCTCCAGACAACCTTTGAGTCCGGTCAGGCCATTGGGAAAATAAAAAGGATTCAGTTCGTAATGTCCCCAGCTTTGCCAGGCATTCATGTGGTAAAGTGTCATGAGGTTAGCCTTTTGGGTATATGCCAGCAGCTCGTCGATGGTTTCCTCCGAGAAATCTGCGATCAGGTAGGAGCGCCCGGTTTCGGGGGAACGTTTGGACCAGAATCCATGGATGACAGGGTGGGGTAATCCTTCCGCAAGCTCAATCTCCCCGATGCGCTCCAGAACTTCTCCGGACTGACATCCAAAAAGTGCGATCGCGCTTCCTTCCACTGTTTCACCGGGTACAGGTTCAACAGGTACGCGGGGAAACTGTCCCCACCAGACGTCGACGGTCCTCGGCTTTGAGCGGTTAAGAGAATACGCCTGGACAGCGCTTCCTCGGACTGTTTTTACGGCGGTGCTGCTGCGCGACGGATCAGAACCTTCCTTATTGATCGGAAATCCTCCCAGCGTTTTAACATTGAGCACCTGCAGTCCGAATGCCAGCGTATCATCTGAAACCACGCCAATGATCTCCCCTATTGTTTTACGGACGGTGACAGCGATCGGTCCCCAGACCAGTGCATCCACTTTATCCTCCGGGAAGACAGAGTCCACAGCGAAAATCAGGTAATTCTCCATCTCCCGGATCTGTATACTTGCTTCAATACGTTGATCTTCAATCCGGAATCGGATTTTCAACCGGTGACTATGCGCTTCATAGCTTGCTTGTACAGGTACGAACCAGCTGGTGTCCACCCGGATTTGAAGGAGTGGAGATCCTCCTTCGGAACGATCTGCAACTTCTTTTCCCCGTACGTGGAGGATCTGAACAAAGCCAGCGTCATCTATTTCCAGGGAAAGTTCTTCTGTCCGCAGAGAAATCTGTGAAAAAGTCAATTTCCAACTTAAGAGAAAAAAAAGAAAAAACAGGAACCATTTAACATATACTCTAATAACATTAATATTCAAGTTATTCATAATCAATAATTAGTTACAATTAACAGGCGCCTTTATCTTCTGCCAGAACAGGGTAAAGCCATCATTGAAATCCATAGCAGCTCCATTCAATAAATGCGGTTTACAAAGATACGTGATCTATCGTCCAGGCATTAATTTTCGTAACTTAGCCGTCCACTGCCTGTTTCGTAAACGATCACATACTGCCAGCCGATTCAAAATACCTGTAAATCCGAGCCACCATGAACGATTTTCCCAAAAAACGCTTCCCTAATCTTTCTCCTCTCTCCTTTCTCCTCTCTCCTTTCTCCTCTCAAGTAACATTGTTCACCCTGCTGATATTTTTCAATGGTTGTACCGGCTCACAAAGGGAAAATGATCCGGAAGGAACCAGTTCCTGCATAAAGCTGACCAATGTCTGTGACAGTGTGGTCATGGTCGGGATTGGCTGGGATAATATGACAGCCATATCAACGCAAAAAGGCATTGTGGTGATCGACGCCGGCATCTCCTATTCCCTGACAGCCAAATACAGGGAGGTGATTGAAAAACACTTCAACCGGAACGATTTTGCCTACCTGATCAACACCCATGCGCATCACGATCACACAAGGGGAAATCCTGCATTTTCGGATGCGGTAATCGTCGGGCACCGGAGCTTTCTGACAGAGATACCGGCTATATGGAAGGATACGGACCGGGTTCTCTCCCGGGCATCCGAAAGCATATCCTATTATCAGGCTCAGCTGGACAGTCTCCCGAATGACTCGCCGGAATGGAGAGAAGCCCTCTGTAATAAAAACATTTACATGCAATTATTGAGAGATGTCTCCGGGGAACCTGAATACGCAGTACCCGGGCTGATGTTCGATGACACGCTGACCATCCACGCAGGGGATGTGACCTTCTGCCTGCTCTATTTTGGCAGGGCACATTCGACAGCTGATGTGATCATTCATATTCCCGAAAAAAAGATCCTGTTCACCGGTGATCTCTTCTCAAAGTATGGCAGGGCAAATTTTCGAACTGCAGATAAGGCTGACACCGAAAAATGGCTGCGTGCCGTTGACTGGATCGAATCCCGCATGACCCCGGTCGATATAATCATTACCGGACACGGGGAGATCCTCTCGCGGGATGACCTGCAGTCATTCAATAAAACTGTTAGAAAAAAATGGGGTGAAATCCAATAGATATCCTCGAATCCACTACCTAAATTTTATTGTCAGCATTTCTTCTTTTTCCCGACCGGGCACACCGCAACGCAGAGGCCACAGATCCTCTCTTCGACATGGAGCCTGTGCCTCGCCAGTTCGCCGCATTTCTCACGGCATTTCGCTGCATTGAAAAAAGCATCCCTGTGTATATGCACATTCCATAACTGTCCCGTGGCAGCCCGTGCCGGACATCGTTCAACGCAGATATTGCATTTTCCGCACAGGCTCCTGGTAATCGGAATGGATACAGTGTCAGGTTGCTGATCAATCAGAATGCTGACCAGCCGCAACCGGGGTCCAAATTCTTTCGAAATAAATAATGCGGTCTTTCCAATCCAGCCAAGCCCGGCTCTTGTCGCCACCATCTTGTGCGAAAGATCATAGGTAAGGGTTGATAAATATTTCTCATAATCCTTTGAGCCTAAAGAGATCGTGGGCGGTATCACTTTGGAATCAATCCCAGTTTTTTGCAGCTCCTTTTTAATTTCTTCAGCGATCGTTGCCAGTTCCTTGTTTATCTGGTTATAATGACGATAATATTCAAGGGTGGGTCCATTCTCAATCGCATCCACAATACGGTCATCCAATCGCTTCCCAATAGATATCCCATATGGGTACGGACTAAATTTTTTATCAATGAATCCAGTCAGATCTGCCGTTCCATAAATATATTGCTCAGGTGGAAATAAAATATGTTGAAGGATGGAATTGATCATGTCAAACGGATTTCCTTGGCTGAGTTGTAGTTGGTTTCTACAGATTTACAACTCCATATCTCAACCAAACATATTCCATTTCCAGCGTCTCTTCTTTAATAAGCTGTAAGCCAATGTTCTCAGGAAAATTTCCAAACATTGTGTATGATCGTTTGCCAACAAGTTCCGGGTGGATCAGCATACTGATCTCATCCACCAGTCCTTTTTTCAGAAGCAAATTGCCCAGAATCCGGCCCGTGTCAACTAACACAGTTTTAACCTGATATTGCTCAGCGAGCACTTCCATTGCAATTTTCAGATCGACCTTTTTCTTCCCCGCGATGAAAGCATCATAGTTTCTTTCCTGAAGGTGTAGAAGATATCCCGGTGGTGTGTCTTCAGAAACAAAAACAATGACATCCCTGCAATACTCAAATCTCCTGCAGGTGTGCAGCATTCCGGCAAGTTTTCCTCCGGAGTCGATCACAGCCCACAATGGTACATGAGGATCTCTTAACGGTTTAATAAAATCCTGTGGCTCTTCAGGCGGCACTCCTTCTCCATAGAGTTCAGCACCCATGAGGACCGTGTTGGAGCCGATCAGGTGCGCCTGGGGCTCATAGCTGCCCGCCAGCTGGTAATGCAGTCCCATGTTCACCTCAAAGCCTGTCAGCGATCCGTTTAGGCTAACGGAATTGTGCAAAATAACGCGTGGTTTCATCTTCTATCGAGTTTGTTCGTTGTCTGCTCCTCGTAGTTTGAAATTGAATTTTACTTTTTGCTCTTTAATTTCTGCTCTTTGATTTTTGATCTTTGATTTTTGATCTTAAACTCAATGAGCTCCACCGGTGCCCCATTGTGTTCGATCATAGCTGCCCGAACGCCTTCAGAGGGAATACCGGGCGGGCAAAGGATTTTAAAACCATGTTCGTGCAGTTCCCTGTCAATATCTTTTACTTCAAAGGCAACGTGCGGGACGGTCTTCACGAGCTCCGAAATGGGGCAATCGTCATCAAACCGCATCCATTCGATGCCGAACGGACTGGTACTGAATCCGCACACATGAATTTTAAGATGCGGGTAATAGACCTCTCCCGGTATCGCTTCTTTTACCGGAATCCCCAGGTGATGGTACTTCCACCCGAGTTTTTCAATGACATAAGGGGGTTCATGATCTTCCCTGTGAATTTCATTCATACATTGACCATTTTATCCCCCTAAATTACATTGATTTCCTTTCTGATATTCACTAAATTTACAATCCATTTAAAAAACGGAGGACTTTACTATGAAATCAAAAGGTTTTGCTACACTCATCTTTTTTGTCATCCTGATCATCGGTGTTGCTGTTGCTTATTTTCTGTACAAGGAAGGATACACTGTTGAAGGAATCTGGGTAGGGATCGGGGCATTTTTCCTGGCTCTCATCCTTTCATCGTCCATCAAGATCGCCGACCAGTGGGAAAAGGCTGTCGTTCTGAGGCTGGGCCGCTTTCATGCACTTAAGGGACCGGGATTGTTCTTCATCATCCCGATCATCGACACCATTCCTTACTGGATCGACATCCGTGTCATCGCGACCTCTTTTACGGCAGAAAAGACGCTGACCAAGGATACGGTACCCGTAAATGTAGATGCGGTCCTTTTCTGGAAGGTCATTGATCCGAAAAAGTCAGCCCTGGATGTGGCCGACTACCGGAGCGCGATCAGCTGGGCTTCCCAGACTGCCCTGCGCGATGTGATCGGTAAGACCATGCTGTCCGACATGCTGGAAGGCCGTGAAAAGATCAGCATCGAGCTGCAACGGATCATTGACGAGCGTACCGAACCGTGGGGGATCAATGTCATCTCTGTGGAGGTGAAGGATGTCCTGATTCCCCAGGCTCTGGAGGATGCCATGTCGATGCAGGCACAGGCGGAACGTGAGCGCCAGGCACGGGTGATCCTGGGTGATTCGGAAAAGCAGGTAGCGGATAAATTTGTGGAGGCAGCCAATAGCTACGCCAGTAATCCGACTGCTTTGCATCTGAGGGCTATGAACATGTTATACGAAGGACTGAAATCAAATGCCACCATAATGGTCGTACCCAGTACGGCTGTGGATACAATGCAGCTGGGTGGAGTAGCGGGACTCACCGCTTTGGCTATGGAAGTGGAGAAGAAAAATAAGGGGAAAGACAAAAGGGACAAGTCATGAGATGTATGGATGATTGAACAACGGTACAGAATAGACACTTATGATCATGAAGAACGCGTGTAAACACCTACGAATTATGCTATTATTACTCGCTGTTGTCATCTGCTCACTGCCCCAAGTGACAGCTAAACCAGGCGATGCTGTCTTTGGGTTTGAATCATCTTTTCAAAAAACAAATCCTTCAGGTTGTTCAGTATTTACGGTATCCAGGGGCAATCAGGTCTTTTTTGGCGGCAACGACGACTATTTCACTTCCGACAGCTATTATTGGGTTGATCCGGGAGATGACTTCAGGTATGGAGTGATCTGGATCGGGCAGCCTGACAATGTACAGCAGGGTGTGAACGAATGCGGGCTGGCCTATGATGCCAACGGACTCCCGAGAGTGGATGTAAATCCTCATACTGAACGGACGCCGGTTTACGGGGATTACACGATCTATCCCATTCGTATCCTTCACGAGTGCGCGACAGTAGAAGAGGTCATCAACTGGGTCAATACGCATCAATGGCACTCCTACATGCATGACCAGATGCAATTTGCCGACGCGACCGGTGATGCTGTCATCATCAGTGCCAGGCCCGACGGAGAACTGGCTTTCACCCGCAAACCGCATGGAGATGGGTTTCTGGTCTCCACCAACTTCAATGTAGCGAATCCATCCAATGGCTACGGTTATCCCTGCTGGCGCTTCGAAAGGACCCAGCAAATACTGGATCAACTGGTAAGGCGGGATACCGCTCTCACCTTTCAGGATGCAGCCGGTGTACTCGACGCTATCAGCCAACAGGGCGGAACCAGCTGGACTGTTTCATCGCTGCTGGCTGATCTGACCCATGGGATTGTTTATCTTTATTATTTCTATCAGTTTGACCGGCCGGTCGTTCTGAATGTGCTGGAGGAATTGGACCATCTAAGAGCTCCCGGTCCTCTGAGCCAGCTTTTTCCGGATGATGTCCGGCAGGAAGCGGCCAGCCGTTACCAGCAGTTTAAGTCAAGGGGAATATTCTGCCGATGGGTAAGTACGGTCTGGCTTGCGCTTGTGGTTGTCAGCCTGGTTATTCTGGTGGTCCTTCCTCCCCATGGTAAAAGGGATCTGAGGCTCTGGATACCGGCTGTGATCATGGGTGGCCCATTGGCTTTGCTGATAAGGCTTATTAACGGACCATTTCCGAAACCTAAAAGCTGGAAAGCAATCCTTCCTGAAATCACCGGGGATATGGCACCTTCCATAATTGCTTTTGTTCTGTTTCTGATTATCCTTCTTCTGGTACCCGCTGTACAGTCCAATCCTCCGCTCCAGCTTTTTTTCATGCTCTTCCTGCCTGCTGTGACAGGTCTGTTGTTCTTCCATGTACCGCTTCTGATAGCGGTGACGGATATGAGCTTCAGCCGTTGGATTAGCCACCGGCTGCCCCATGTAATCGTGGTGTCGAACATAGGCATGGGGGGAATATGCATTACAGGTATGTACCTGATCAACCTCAGCCTGCAGTTCTGCCCTGTCATGCCATTTACTGCCTGGACCGTCATTCCTTTCTGGATCATCGGTGCGCACGGGGCTGTCATAGGAGGACTACTGATCGCATTGTATGATCGCTGGGCCGTAAAACGGGATTTCCAAGCCTGGAGTGTTCTGGCCAGCTGTGAAGGCGAAGTCCGCACACCCTCATGGCGCCGGCTGTGGTGGTGGATCCTTCTGAGCTATGCGATCCTTTTTGCTGGAATAGCATCAGGGGTTGTTCTGCAGAAAGCGATTGAATAGAAGTACTGATTTACGAACAAGGAATGTTGATCGTTGAATTCTGAAATAAATTCAGAAATAAGAAATCAACATTCCTTGTTCGTCATTCTGTACTTCCCTCCTCATATACAATAATACAGCTTAGTATATTTGACTTCAGGCCTCCGATTCACTAAATTTACACCTGGCTGTACCTCCGCGTTCTTTCCTTAATAAGCATGTCATGGAAACACTATTCATTATCAGGACATCTCTTGGCAGCGACCTTTATGGTCTGTTCTACTTTGCTGCTTTCCTGGTTGCAACAGGAATTTTTCTTTTCCAGGGAATCAGGCATCAGTATCCGATCCGGACATGGCTGCTGATGACTCTTTTTGGAGTTCTGGGCTTTATCATCGGGAACAAAGCCATCACCCTGGGGATCAGTGAATGGTCGCAATTCGTTCATAGCGGCGTTCTTCACGAAAGCGGAAGGTCGGTCCTCGGAGGAATCCTGGGCCTCAGTGCCGGGATACTGATCGCCCAGTGGTGGCTGAAGTTCAACCGGCCGGTGCGGCCTACCATTATAAACCTCTTGAGGATCATCATCTTACGGCAGGATTTAATGTGTATTCCGCCACCGATCGCACCGATGATCAGGATGAAACTGATTACTACTCACCTGCACTGAATGCCTGCATCAGTTACGACCTGCGTTACGCCGGCGCCAGCCTGGGAATGAATGTATTTTTTGATTCCTATTGGGTAGAGGACATTACTCCGATGTTCAGTCTGTGGGCCGGAAAGAAGGATGTCCTCTTCGGTGAATTCGGGGTGATGACCGATTATTCTCAGATGGGAGAACCGGGATTTTTTAACTTCGGATTGGGATCCGGCCTCGGGAAAGTCGACAGGAGTCTGGTGCGGGCTGATCTCTGTATCGAAATGGATATCGGCTGGTTCGGCGAAAGCAATAATTCCTACATATCGGGCCTGAATCTGGCAGGAAATGCATGGATCAATGACCGGCTGACGCTTAAAGGTAGTGTTTTCCTGGGCAAAAATATCGGCGGCTCTTTCGGTCTTCATGTACATATGGGGAAAGACCGATGGAAGGCACGGCGGTAAAAGTTTATATCAATTAACTTGTTCAGGGATTAAGGTTAGGAGGCCGGTTTGGTTTAGAGGTTAGGAGTAGTGACCCTCTGTAATCACATTAATCCTTACCCCCTGACCAAACTGGCCTCATAACCTTAACCTCTAAACGATTATGATATCACGGTGAACAAAATCCCTGCTATCTTGTTTATTGTTCAGATGTTAAAAATTAAACAAAACTAAACACAGATAATCATGACAGCACAAAGCGTAACTAAATGGACGATTGATAAGACACACTCGGAAATTCAGTTCAAGGTGAAACACCTGGTGATCGCCACCGTGACAGGACAGTTCAATGAATTCGATGCCAGCCTGGAAACCGCCGGCGAGGATCTTACCGGCGCCAGAGCCTCGTTTACTGCAAAAGTAGCCAGCGTCTCTACGAATAATACCGACCGTGACAATCACCTCAAATCGGCTGATTTCTTCGACTCAGCCAACCATCCTGACATCAGTTTTGTATCCACCGGATTCAGGAAGGTCGTCGGTAACAGATATCTCATGACAGGCACCCTGACCATACGGGGCACTTCCAGAGAGATCGAGCTGGACGTGGAATCGGGTGGCACCATCGTGGATCCGTGGGGCAACACCCGGGCTGGATTCGAGATCACCGGAAGGATCAATCGCTTCGACTACGGGCTTCACTGGAATGTGGCCACCGAGGCAGGCGGCCTCGTGGTAGGGCCGGAGGTCAGACTCATCATGAATGTCGAAATGATAAAAATCTGACCCGTTCTTTAAACATTTCTTTTCACGGGCAAATCGAGTATATATTTATATTTTAGCCATCCGGTACTGATGAACCGTCTGTAAAATCAACGAGCAAAATATTCACCGATGCTGAATGAAACCAGGACAAAGCGCCTGACCATGCCAGGCCTGGCGGATGCTGTGCTGGGAGGGCTTGTCTACCTGTATGACTCCCACGTACATAATGCGTCAAATTACTCCGGTTCATCGCTCGATTACCTGATCAGCACCAGGGAAGCAAAAAGGTTTCTACCCCGGTTTGCCGCGGGATTTCGTCGGTTCCTGGGAAAATATATGGTCAGGGAACGTCACCTGCAGGGAACCTGGCCGGCCCATATCCATTTGCTGGTCAACGAAAAGAAAACGCATGCCTCCCCCCTGATCGTTGTAGCGGATTACAACCTAATGACCACCGCCTCCACTGCCTTTTCCCTTCTGCTTTTTGAAGACCGGTTTTTACCCCGGGAACTCCGCTTTGTAGGATCCATGCTCGGCAATGCTTCAGGAGCTATTCGCGGATTCAGAAGGGATGAAGCGTATAATTTCTGGATCACGCATGATAATAAACATCCTTCCTATTCCTGTTCGGCTCCTCTGAACATACCTCTTTCCCTGGTCGCCTTCAGGCGAGTCCTGTACAAATATGCCAGGTTGTTCGGACTGAAAAACTACAGCGAACGGCTGCGGCTGGGGAGATGGGTGTTTGCATGCTTCGATAAACAAATCAATCCATCCGGCCGTGCAGCCGTCTTCAATATCCCGAACGATGCGGATAATACATCCATGGCGGCAGGCTTCCAGATTCTTTATCACCAGTGGCTGGGAAAATCATGCCCTTCTGACGATATCAGACCTCTTGATCTTCTTGCGCTACATCGTGATCTGAACAGGTTCATAACGGATCAGAGTTCTGAATTCATAGCAGAAGAAACAGGTACATTCCTTACCTGGTTCAGGGATGAACATTTGCCCATCTTCACAAATCCCGAAAAAGGGATCATCCCTCTGGGTGTTAATAATGTTGATCTTATCATCAATGCGAATGCCCTCTTTGCGCTCTCACTGGCAAAGAAAACCAGCTATCCGGGATTTGCAGAAGCCATCAGGTTTATTGCTGACCTCATCATTCAAAAGTCATGGCAGCATGCAAGCCATTATTATCCGGAAAATTATGTCTTCCCCTATGCCCTCTCCCGTGCCTGGAGAGATAGTGGAATCCGGGATCCAGAGCTCGATGCAGTGATACCTCAGCTGATGGTGCAGACCCTCGACGAATTGGGATCCCCTGAGGGCCTTCTTTTCAAAGCTACCCACAGAAGGACTGCTAAACCGGACGGATTCGTGCATCAAATTGCACTGGCATTAATCACATTGTTGAATCTGGGTCGCGCAACTGCCGAAAGCCAGGGACTTGCTGAGCAATATGATGGGATGGTCGAATCAGCCGTACAGGTGATCCTGCTGGACCGGAAAATAACAAAACCGAGGCAAAAGGAAACCCATAAGCTGTTTACAGGTTTAACAATGAATTTCTGGGACTCCGGCATTCTCTATTCCTCTTCGCTGCATCAACTGGCTCACTGGCGATCCCATGCGCAAACCACGGCTCTGGTGCTTGAAGCGTTCGCAAAATATATACTTGCCTATGACCTTTTCGGAAATGGATTTCTTTCCAATCGTTTGAACGTGAAATTTGAAGATCAGAAATGGTCTCTGGGATTGAATGATCATCCTCTTTGTGATTCATTCAGAATAAGAGATCACTGATCCTGGTTTCCACCAAACCTCCTCTTCTTCACATAGAAAATGATGTGATAAAGAATAAAGACCGAAAACATATTGAAAATGAGTACGGCTAGAAAGCCGCGGCCAAAGACAAAAAGAGTACATAAAACAAGCAGTAATGCATTGATCAGGATCGCTTTTTGCCACGCTATGGCCCTCATAGTACTATAAGCTTCGTGTTCCACTCTTTCCCTGGAGAAAGCAGTCAGCAGGAATCCTGCAAAATAGCTGAGAAAGATTATTTCTTCGAAGATGTTGGTCTTGATCACCGTAAAATACTTTGTTACCAGGTAGGAAGAATGGATGGCAAAAACAGGTACCTGCAGATTCATACGGTGAACAGAATACAGGATAGTGAGTCCGATGCCCAGCAGGATCAGGATTAAACCTGGTATTTTATATCGGTAATGTATCATGTATGAATGCCTGACCAGGCAATGCGGATCCGAGAGATTAATTTTCAGTGCTGCCGGTGATCCCAAAAAATGCCGTGGTGTTATCCTCGTACGTAACGTCGACTCCGACGATGCCAAACCGGTGATTGGCGGTATAAACCACTTTGCTCACACCCGGGATGAGGCAGGGCGATTCCTCAACCTGGATCACTTTAATTATAAACCAGCCGAAATAATAGTCCTCTTCCGTTGATTTATGAATCACTTCCCGTTCAATACCATTCTTCACCGGATATTTGTCCCCGACTTCCGAACTGTATTTGACAATAATCCCCGGGTAATCAGGATTCATGCTTTCCACACCCTCTTTAGACACTGCGAATTTCAGATCCGACACAGTCACTCTGTTTCCGGTATCAACGGTAAACTGTGGGATGTTGGAAATGATATTGAGGATCGCAGGATCAGTAATAATGGCTTTGCCGGAAAAAGTGGAAATACCATGGTCAAGAGAGATTACTGTCGCACTGGCAGAATCAACTCCAGCCAGCGTGCCATAACAGAAAACTTCAGCTCCCACTTCACCCATGGTGGATTGTTCACCACCAATGTGAATTCCATTATCATCAGGCTCATCAATATCATCATCATCTTCCTCAAATAAGGAGCAGGAGTTCAGTGAAAGGATAAGAATGGCAGAAAACAGGAATACGAATGTTTTCATCAGTTTATTTATTACAGTTAAATGCAATTCAAATATAAAAAATCTTTCTTAAATAAAAACTATTATTCTGTTACCCGAAGAAAAGATATGCCACAAAGATGGCGGCCACTACGCCTGCCAGGTCGGCAAGTAGTCCGCATCCAACGGCATAGCGTGTTTTACGGATGCTCACCGAACCGAAATACACTGCAATGATATAAAAGGTAGTATCCGAGGCGCCCTGGAAGATGCATGAAAGCCTCCCAATAAACGAATCGGCCCCGTACTGCTTCATGGCATCCACCATCATGCCCCGCGCACCGGAACCGCTCAGTGGCTTCATCAGTGCGGTGGGGAGAGCCGAAACGAACTCGCCGTCAGCTCCAAAACCGTTGACTACCCATCGGATACCGTCCACCATGAAATCCATTGCTCCCGAGGTCCGGAATACACCTACCGCCACCAGGATAGCGATCAGGTAGGGAATGATCTTCACGGCGATCCAGAATCCCTCCTTGGCACCTTCAATGAAGGAATCGTACACATTCACCTTTTTGATAAAGGCGAGGGTGATGAAAGATATGATGATGCCAAACAGGATAAGATTGCCAGCAACGGAGGAGGCCGTATTTACCTGTTGCTGGGGGATGGTCGTGAAATACCAGATGATGCCGCTGATCAGCAGGGTCAGGCCGCCCAGGTACGCCAGCACGACGGGATGGAAAAGATTGATGCGCTGAATAAGTGAAACAGCAATGATGCCGATCAGTGTCGAAAAAAAGGTACTGATCAGGATGGGAACAAACACATCCGAGGGATCGGCAGCACCCATCTGGGCGCGGTACACCATGATGCTGATCGGGATGATCGTCAGGCCGGAAGTGTTCAGGGTCAGGAACATGATCATTGGATTGGAGGCAGTATCCTTGTCAGGATTGATCGACTGCAGCTCATTCATCGCTTTAAGGCCCAGGGGTGTGGCGGCATTGTCCAGTCCCAGCATGTTAGCCGCAATGTTCATCATGATGGCGCCGCCGGCAGGATGATCTTTCGGGATATCCGGGAACAGCCTGCGGAAAAGGGGGCCAACCAGACGTGACATCAGCCGGACGATGCCTCCCTGTTCTCCCACTTTCATCAGGCCCATCCACAGTGTCATCACGCCGGTGAGGCCCAGGGAGATCTCAAATCCGGTCTTGGCCATATCGAACGTGCTGCCCATCATGGCCGGGAAGATTTCCGTATCGCCGTAAAATATAAGCCGCACCAGTCCCAGAATAAATGCGATGACAAAGAAGGCGATCCAGATGTAGTTCAGAACCATGAAGCTGGTATTTAGGGCATGCTAAAGTACATCTTTGGTTATTAAGATCAAAAAGCAAAGAGTAAATTTCAAAGATCAAAAGTAGTTTTGAGATTTGATTTTTGATCTTTGCTTTTTGCTCTTATCTTAAAATAAATATCTCCTATTTCTTGACCTGTCAAAATTATTGTTGTATATTACCTGCTGTTTTCCCTTTGTCATCATTACTAATTCCAAATCTTATGAAACGCATTGATTCGTTGATCATTAGCATCATCGGGTTCATGACCATTTTACTTGTTTTATCCATGAGCCTTGCAGGACAAGCACCGCAATCCTTTAATTACCAGGCCATCGTACGCGATGCCGATGGAGACCCGCTGGCTGGACAGCAGGTTTCTATCAGGATTACGATCCGACAGGGCGATATTACCGGATTCATTGCTTATCGCGAAACACATTCCACTACCACCAGTCCCCTGGGACTGGTCAACCTCCAGATAGGAATGGGAACCATTGTGTCAGGAAACATCACCATGATTGACTGGAGCACAGGGGTGTATTTCCTGGAGCTGGAGCTGGATCCCGCCGGAGGAACAAGCTATATCGCACTGGGTACCACTCAACTCTTGTCAGTACCTTACGCACTGTTTAGTGAAAAGTCCGGACAGGAGTACATTGCAGGGCCAGGTATCGATATTTCCAGCGATATTATCACCAATACTTCACCCGACCAGCTTACGACATTGAACAGCGGGACTGGCATCCATGTGACGGGTACTTACCCCAATTTCACCGTTTCGAACACCGCTCCTGACCAGGAAGTTTATATCAATGGTAATACAGGGATCCTGGTTGCGGAAGATTACCCCGGATTTACCTTGACCAATACCGCCCCCAATGCTAATCACACCGGTGATGCAACCGGCAGTGGGGCGTTGACAGTGGCTGGAATACAGGGAAGACCGGTATCCTCAACAAATCCAGGGCAGGATCAGGTTCTGAAATGGGACGGATCACAATGGTCACCAGCGACACTATCAGGCACGACACCTGCCTGGTCGCTTTCCGGTAACAGCGGTACCAATGCGTCCAATTTTTTAGGAACTACGGATGATGTGATCCTGATCTTCAGGGTAAATAATAACAGGGCAGGATTGATCGATCATGTTAAAAGAAACACCTCGGTCGGGTACCTTGCCTTCTCGAACAATATTCTGGGTACCGGTAACGTCGTTTTCGGGAACAAAGCGCTTCAGTCCAATAACTGGGGATATTCCAATACAGCGATAGGTGAAAGTGCATTAGAACTCAGTGCATTCCGGAGCCACCTGGTTGCTGTTGGTGATTCAGCACTGTATACCAATGGATTAGGAGCAGATCTCATTTCTCAGGCATCAGAAAACACGGCAGTGGGATCAAGGGCTTTAATGGCCAATACGATTGGATGGAATAATACGGCGGTCGGTCATGCATCCCTGAAAAGGAACACCCAGGGAGCCGGCAACACCGCTACCGGTGACAATGCACTTTATTCCAATACGATGGGAACAGATAATACCGCGACAGGTGTTCAGGCCATCAAGACCAACACAACCGGAAGTAATAATACCGCTGACGGAGCATTTACCCTCTATAGCAATACAACGGGCACTGACAACGTGGCAGCAGGCTATTCAGCACTTTATCACAATACGGAGGGGAACGAAAATGTCGCCATTGGATACCATGCCCTGGTCAAGCAAACAACCCAATCCAAGATAGTGGCCGTTGGCGATTCGGCACTTTTCAATAACGGGGACGGCGCTACCGTTTATTCTCAGGCAATAGAAAACACCGCTGTAGGCTCAAGATCTCTTTACTCCAATACTTTAGGCAGTGGTAATACCGCTGTTGGAAGTCAGTCCCTGAAAGCGAATACCACAGGGAGTGTGAATAATGCTTTCGGAGATGCAGCACTTCGTTCCAGTACCATTGGAAACAGAAACATTGCTGTCGGATGTGGCTCGCTTTACTCCAACACGGAAGGAGATGACAACATAGCCATGGGACATTGGGCTCTCCATGCGAATACTACCGGTGATTACAATCTTGCCATCGGAACTGAGTCCCTGTACAACAACACTTTAGGAAACTGGAATGTGGCTATTGGGTGGGAAGTGGCAAACTGGAATTCTACAGGCAATAAAAATACCTGCGTCGGTTATGGAGCTCTCTGGTACAATGAAACCGGAAATTCAAATGTCGCAATTGGTGCGGAAGCTTTAACCAAGAATAAATATAACAGTAACCTGGTGGCAGTTGGTGATTTAGCACTTTATCACAATGGGCCCGCATCGGCAACGGGTTATCAGGCAACGGCCAATACGGCTGTTGGTTCCAAATCGCTATATGCCAATACGATAGGATGGAACAATACAGCCGTTGGTTATCAATCCCTCACAACAAACACCGAAGGGGCAGGAAACAGTGCACTTGGTTACTGGGCATTAACCACGAACCTGATTGGATTTGATAATACGGCAGTCGGAGTTCAGGCTCTGAAGACAAATTCCACGGGATCCAATAACACTGCCTGCGGGGGATGGGCTCTTTACACGAACAGTTCTGGCGGAAATAATACAGCCGTTGGGTGGGGAGCGGATGTGACTGCGGATGGTTTCTATAATGCCACTGCCATCGGTTTTAATGTTAAAGCCGATGCCAGCAACCAGGTCCGCTTGGGTAATGATGATGTCACCGCTCTATTCTGCAAGGGAGCCTACATGGGTACCGTGGGTGGATCCGACCAGCGGGAACTTTATGTCGACAACAACGGCAAGATTGGTTATCTTACCTCTTCTGCAAGGTATAAGGAAAACATCGAAAATATGGAAAGTGTGGACTGGCTTTATACTCTACGGCCAGTCAATTTTAACTATAAGACGGATCAACGCCACATCACACAAAGTGGTTTGATTGCAGAAGAGGTGGATCAGGTGAAACCGGAACTGGTTAGCCATGATCAGGATGGCAGACCGGAGACAGTTACCTATTCTGCTCTGATCACCCCCATGCTAAAGGCTATTCAGGAACAGCAGGCGATGATCGAGGAGCAGCGGTGGACGATCCAAGCGCAACAACAGGCCATTGAAGCACTTCAAGTGGAGGTGAGGCAGCTTAAGCAGAAATAACCGTACTCTTTGAAATTTACTCTTTAACCTTTTATGCTGTATCGATCTGATATAGATATGTCCGGAAAAATTTATACGGACATTTTATTCTTTGGAAATATGACTTTCGGAAGATAATTTTGCGGCTGAAAATCTTAAACTATCGACATTATGAGAAAAATTACCTTAACCCTGCTGATGGGCTTTGTTTTATCGGCAATGACATTTGGCCAGCAGGGTCAATATTTTACAATTACGGAAGATCAGGACGGCAGCCGTGCAGCAGGCGATCTGGTGTGCCCGGCAGAATCGGTATTCTCACAGACACCCAATGGAACAGGCGGTTTTTTACCCAATTACGGGGTGGTGATCTATGATAATATACCCACCACCCTCGGTGTCCCTGTAGGAAGCATCACCATATGGGCGACCGAACAGGAAGGGCCTGTCTGTACACCCACTTTTGATATCATCATCAGGGAAGATAACGCCGGCAATCCCGGTGCAGTGATTGCCAGTTATACCAACCTCACCATTCCCGAGGTGAATACAGGTGAAACCTTCGGAGGAGGAATTATCTATTCCTACACCTTCAATTTTCCAGCTCCTCTTGCCCTCCAGTCGGGTGACTGGATAGGATTTGCAAACTATCAGGGAACTTCAACATGCAGGGGATATCTGATGTCAACTGACGGAGATAATCAATGTATTGCTTTTAATCCTGAAATTGGATTTCGTGCCGAACCATTTGATGTCTCTTTCTGCCTTGGACCGGTGCCGCCCGTAACTCCTCTTTCAGGGTGGGCCATCGGTCTGGGTGTCTTCCTGATCGTCGCGGTAACTCTGATCAGGTTGAAAAGAATATAGGGGAGCCCATCACAGGATCTGCAGATACGGATTCAGTAACTTGTACACCGCTGACGTCTGCTGGGTTGTGACCAGCGGATTGAACGATTCCGCCTGAAAAGCGACAGTCCTGTACCGGCCCTCGATCGCTCGCCGGCATTGCCCGGTCATCTCCACGCGGATCTTTTTTGCCGGATCATTCAGCCGGTACTGAAGAGACACAACCGCATCAATAATGATCTTCCGTTGATAACCGGGCCGGAACCATCCCGAACGGTACTGGCAGCTCATGCCGACCGGTCCCCGGTAGATATGCAGCACCTCTCCGCTCAGGGTATTGGGAAAAACAGAAGCCGTACCGTCCAGCTGAAGTGGCTGATTATCCAGTGTATATATGGTAACACCTGAAAGCCAGGGGGCAATTCCTGAGCAACACCTATGGCGAAGGTAATACAACTGCCCTTTCTCAGGCGTACCGATGCTATGCACCCGGATATCCGTGAGTTTATCAAAAGAATAATAGGGTCCTTCTTTTGTGTCAATAATGGTATAACCGCTGAGATCCCTATCGGTCACCTGGCTGTCGGCCATCTCGAAGCTGTAGGCGGCGAGGCTGCGGGCAATGAAAACAGCATCCATCGGCATAGTGAAATCTCCCTCTTTTATACAGCACAAATAAACTAAAATTCCAAATTCCAAAAACCAAATTCCAAACAAATCCCAACATCCAAATCCCAAAAACTCCTGGATAATATCACTTCCGCCCTCAAATCATAAATACTAAATACTGAATACTGAATCAGAAATTTCTCTTACGCTGTCTTCCGGTACCGGTTGATCGCCAGCGCCGTGAATGCAATGGCAATCACCGTCAGGGCGACGATCTCCCTGCTGATGTCATGAAAAGTGGAGCCTTTGAGTAGCACCATCCTGTTGATGCGCATCACATACACCACAGGATTCACCAGATCGATCGTTTGTGCCCACACAGGCATGCTCTCCAAAGGAGTAAAAATACCACTCATCAGGATAAAAATGATCATGAAAAAGAAGGCGGTGAACATGAATTGCTGCTGGGTTCCAGAAAAAGTCGACAGAAAAAGGGCAAAACCAAGAACAGCTACCAGGAAAATGGCCGAGCAGAGAAAAAGCAGGGCAATGTTGCCCTCAAACGGTACACCGAATACCAGCTTTCCTAATGTCAGGCCCAGGGCAAGGTCTACCAGGCCAATGACCAGAAAGGGAACCATTTTGGCGATGATGAAATGATATTTCTTCACCGGCGTTACATTGATCTGCTCAATGGTGCCGCTCTCCTTTTCCTTCACCAGGTTAAGCCCCGCAAGAAGGAAACCGATGGCCAGCACCAGTATCCCAAGGATCCCCGGCAACATGTAATATTTATAATTGAGCATTTCGTTGTACCAGTACCTGTTGGTGACCTGTATCTGCGGAACGGTTACCAGCCCCTGGTTTCCGGTATTTTCGGCAATGATATCCATGTTATAATCACCGATCACTCCATTCAAGTATGCCCACGACAGCTGGGCATTGGATGCATTAATCGCATTGGCCGAGACGAACACCTTGACCGGATTCCCTTTGCCGATGTCTTTCCCGAAACCGGAGGGTATCTGCAGTATCAGATCACATTTGTCCCTGCTTAACAGATCATTGGCCTCCTCCTCGGAAAAGGTCGTAAAGATGACCCTGAAAAAAGTAGATCCCACCACCTGATTTACCAGCTTTCTGGATTCGGTTGTCAAATCCCGGTCAACAATGCACAGGTTTAAGCTCTTGATCTCAAATGTTACGGCAGGTACCAGTACGAGCATCTGCACGATAGGGATGGCGAAAATCGCCCTTCCGATGAATTTATCCCTGAAGATCTGAAGAAATTCTTTTCGTATCAGGTAAAATATCGTCCTCATCCCTTATTATCCTCCTGTTTCACTGAAGTCTTATTTTGAAATTCCTTATTGCCAGTCCTATAAAAACCAACGTGAAGAGGACAAGTATCAGCGTTTCCTTCCAGACATAAAGGAATCCTGTCCCCTTGATCATGATGTCCTTTATGATCACGATGAAATATCTCGGGGGAAGGATGGCACTGATCCATCCATACACTTCCGGCATATTTTCGATGGGAAAAATGAATCCTGAAAGCAGGATCGTCGGAAGCATCATGCCTACCAGCGATATGAAGATTGCCTGCTGCATGGTTCTGGCCACCGTCGAGATCAGAATGCCCAGTGAGAGGCTCATCAGAATATACAGCATCGCCTCGGCAAGAAGCAGCGCCAGGCTTCCCCTGACAGGCAAACCAAACACCAGCCAGGATAGTACCAGGATTAGAATGACGTCAACGACCGACAGGATGAAATACGGAATGACCTTGCCCAGGACGATCTGAACCGGTTTCAGGGGAGAAACAAGCAGTACCTCCATGGTTCCGAACTCCTTTTCACGCGTGATGGTGATGGATGTCATCAGGGCACAGATCAATATCATGATCAGTGTGATGACCCCTGGCACGAACATGAACTGGCTTTTAAGGGAAGGATTGTAAAACATACTCACTTCAGGCTGTACCAGCAGGGCTCCGGCAGCTGCCGTCCCAACTGCTTCACTGTTGAAGTCGGTCACGATAGCAGTGATATAATTTGTGGTAAGGGTAGCCATGTTGGGCTCTGAGCCGTCAGTGATGATGCTGATGGCTGCCTTTCCTTCACCAGTTAGTTTCCTGCTGAAATTCTCCTCAAAAATGACCACCGCTTTTATTCTGTTTCCCCTGAGCGCTTTATCCACATCCTTGTAGCTCATCAGGTTTGCCTCCCTCGTGAAAAAACCGGATGAACATATCTTATCGGATATCTTCAGCGTCAATTCATCTTTGGAAAGATCCAAAAAGGCTATCCTGGCATTTTGAAGGTCGGTTCTCACCACAAATCCGAAAAGAAGAATCTGTGCGGCAGGGATGCCGAAAAGAATGATCATCGTCCGGTAATCCCTGAAGATATGCAGGAACTCTTTTTTTACAAATCCAAGGAATCGCTTCATTGCTCAGTTTTTTCCAGGACGGGCGATTTTGATGAACACTTCCTCAACCGAATCCGCATGATATTGCTTTTTCAGGCCAGCTGGCGTATCCAGTGCAACAATCCTTCCTTCACTCATGATAGAGATCCGGTCACAATATTCGGCTTCATCCATATAATGGGTGGTGACAAAGACAGTGATGCCCCCGGCTGCCGTTTCATAGATCATCTCCCAGAACTGGCGCCGCGTGATGGGATCCACTCCTCCGGTAGGTTCATCGAGAAAGACGATCCTGGGCTCATGCAGGACCGCCACCGAAAAGGCCAGCTTCTGCCTCAAGCCAAGCGGCAGGGAAGAGATCAGCCTATCACCGTACTCTTCGAAGTGAAGCTTTGCAAGAAGGCTATTTGTCCTTGCTCTGATCTCTTTCTTTCTCATCCCGTAGATACCGCCGTACAGCATAATGTTCTCCCTGACGGTCAGATCTTCATAAAGCGAAAACTTCTGGCACATGTACCCGATGCTCTTCTTTATCTTTTCCGGTTGTTTCCTGGCATTGAATCCGGCGACAAGGACTTCTCCCGATGTTGGCTCCGATAAACCTGAAAGGATCCGGATGGCGGTTGTCTTGCCTGCTCCGTTCGTACCCAGAAATCCGAAAATCTCGCCCTCGTAAACCTCAAAATTCAAATGATCATTGGCGATGAAATTCCCGAAACGTTTTACCAGGTTGTGAACCGATATGACCGTATTTGGTATCATTTTTACGGGGATAATCTATGCTACAATAGTTAAATCCCTACGGGATAGTGGGTTTTTCCGCATCATTTAACTTCCCCCACCTTATCCCTTATGCCTTGTGCCTTGTGCCTTATGCCTTGCTCCATCAACTCCAGGAACCTGTCCTCGATACCCGCCCTGGTCTCATGGATGAGGACATCATGAATGCCAGTCTGGTCAAGGTACTCATATACAGACCTATCCAACTCATCTCCGGTGAATGTCACATGCACGGAATCTCCGAACGGATAAGCGGAGACCGTTCCGGGAAAATTCCTTAACGCAGTGATCAGCTTATACCTATCCGAGGCTTTGACGCTGAAAAGCTTTCGTCTGAATCCGTCCCTTATTTTATCCGGTTCATCAATGGATAATATTTTCCCTTCCTGGAAGAGCGCCACCCTGTCGCATTGCATGGCTTCGTCCATATAAGGGGTTGAAACAAGGATTGTTATGTTATATTTCCGTAACTTTTTAAGCATCTCCCAGAATTCCGAACGTGAGACTGCGTCAACGCCGGTTGTCGGCTCGTCAAGGACCAGCAGTTCCGGCTTATGGATCAGTGCACACGACAATGCAAGCTTTTGCTTCATCCCGCCCGAAAGCTTTCCGGCAAGCCTGTTTTTGAATGGCTCTATCTGTGAATAAATATCCTGGATCAGTCCGTAGTTTTCCTTAACCGTAGTGCCAAAGACCGTTGCATAGAAGTTCAGGTTCTCTTCAACCGACAGATCCATGTACAGACTGAATCTCCCGGGCATATAACCAATGTTCTTTCTGAGCTCTCTGAAACCAGTCCTGCAATCAAGCCCCATCAGCGTCACTTCTCCCTCGTCAGGAAGCAGCAAGGTAGTGAGGATCCTGAACAGGGTTGTCTTGCCCGCCCCGTCGGGACCGATAAAACCAAAGATCTCTCCCTGGTTTACATCAAAGGAAATATCGTTCAGGGCCATCATGGTCCCGAATGATTTGGATAAATGCCTGACCGAAATAAAAAAGTCAGCTGACATGGAGATCCTTTAAAAATTTACCTCGCCAGGCATGCCGATTTTCAGGCAGCCATCATTTTTTACCAGCACTTTTACAGCATAGACCAGGGTCACACGTTCCTCTTTTGTCTGGACGATCTTCGGAGTAAATTCAGCCCTGGAAGATACCCAGCTGATGGTTCCATCATATTTTTTAAAATCCTTCCGGCTAATGTCGGTGTAAACATCGACCTTCTGCCCGATCTTAATTTGTGAGAGTTGTGTTTCGCTGATGTAAATCCTGATGAACATAGTTTCGAGATCGGCAATTTTGTAAAGCGGCCTGCCCGGTGAGGTCATTTCAAAAGGCTCCGCATACTTGGTAAGCACCGTGCCGTTAACCGGATTGATGATCCTGCACTTATACAGTTGATCCTCGATGATGGCCTGCTGGATTTCAATGGTACTGCTTTGCTCCGTCAATGTATTTGTACTGGTGGTAAGAACGCTCTTCTGCGCTTCAATTTTCGACTGAATGATCTCAATTCTTGTATTGGCATCGTCCAGTTGCTTTTGAGATGCAACCTCCCCTTTTACCAGATTCTCAATCCGGTCCCTGTCGGTGATGGCATTGGCCAGTTCTTTTTGCAGGGATTCCAGCTGTATTTTAATATCGGGCCTGCCCGACAGGATCGCTTTGCGGTTTTGCTCCAGCTGTAATTTTGAGAGATAAAGCTGGGTGCTGTCAATATATCCCACGAGCTGATCCTTCTCCAGGATTTCGCCTTCCATGACATCCAGGGCAAGGATCTTCCCGCTGGCTTCGGATGAAACCAGGGTTTCAACTGCCTCAAAATTCCCCGCTGCATCGAATTCATGACTTTCTTCGGTGCAGGAGAGCAATAACAGAGGGATGGCTGAGAATAATGCAAACCTGTAGTTCATAATGAGTACTTTTTATAAGGTTCAACTAATTGCCCAGGATTGTTTTGTATTGATAAAGACTTATGAGCAGTTGCACGCGGTGCAGGGCACGGGCAACCCTCGCTTCGCTTTCCCTGTTGATCGCACTGATCAGTTCATTCATGGAACACAGACCGTTATCATATTTCAGCTGGTATCCATTTCTGATATTACCCCTCAATACGACGATCCCATCATCATTGCTGAGGATTGCTTCCTGTTTTTCGATTTCACTTGAAACCTGTTTCGTTTGAAGATCCGTGTTAAAGAGGTATGTTTCCTGCTGATTGCGGATCCTGTCCATTTTTACCTGATTGAGCTTTTTATTGTTGGAAAATTTATACAGTCCGGCGGTATTCCATGATACACTTACTCCTGCAAGCGCGAGGGAGGATAGGTTTTCCGTTGCGAAACTCACTCCGGGTTGTATGAAAATACCCGCACCCATCAATCCGAGCCTGGGCATAACACTCACTTTATCAAAAGAGGATGATGCATCAAGCAATCGGAGCTGGCTTTCATAGACGTTCAGTTCGGGTCTGTTGTTGGTCATTGAAGCGTAGGATTCTACGGCCACGGGTTCCTCCAGTTGAACAGATTCCGGGATCGCAGTGCCTGTCATGAAGGCTAGCATCTCAATATATCCTCTGCGTGCAAAACTGAATTCTATTTCTCTCTGACCCACAGACAACAACTCAGTCTTCACCTCATCCACATCCGTCTGATAGGTCAATCCCTGGTCCCTGGTCAGTTGCACACTGTTCAGGCTTCGGTTCAGGTTTTCCTTCAGGATGGAAAGCTGTTTGAGTTGTTCATCGATCAGCAATATTCCGAAGTACAGCTGCTGGATGCGTTCATGAATCTGGTAAACCGAAACATCGATACTTGCTTTTTCAACACCCGCATTTTCAGTCGCCACTTCCTTTTGAGCGCGTGTGGCGCCGCCGTCCCAGATGGTCTGATTGATCTGTCCGATGCCAATGAATTGAATATCATGTTTTTCAGCAGCCGGCATGCTGGGGAGCTGAAGGGTTGGTAATCCGCTGATGATATAGGCACCAATTCCTGTGACGCTGATGTGCGGCAGATATGCCTTGCCGGCATTCGAGATGGTGTATTCCTTTGACTGTTCGATGAGGTCATATTGCCGGATCAGGGGATAGTTTCTTTCAGCCATGGCATAACAGCTGTCGATGTGAAGGACTGTGGCTGATTGTGCAAAAGAAGAAGATGAACAGAAAAGTAAAATGCCGAATGTCATTAGCCTGAAACGTGCGACAGAGCGTCTCTTCAAATGTCTTTTGATCATCATTTCATTGATTTTTTCATGGACAGATTATTGCTGGTTCATGTTTTTCAGCGCAGCGATCACAAAGTCAGCCGCAAACTTTTTCCGCTCTTCGAGGTACTCGTCAAAGTTGACATCCATTTTTTCAAAGATCACTTCCAATATTCCGCGGGCCGCAAAAGGAAAAACGCTCAGCGACACAATAGCGGTCATGATCTGGGGAACCGATTCTTTGGTAATGTGATATTTCCTCATTTCATCTCCATGCTGATTGGAAAGCATCGACCATAGGTTATCGATATTGATGTTGTCGAAAACCGTTTTTATCCTGGCTGGATTACGGTTGATTTCATTCAAAAGGAATGAAGGTACACGGGGATTGTTTTGAAGGAACGTGATATGTTCCAGATAAAAAAACCTTATCTTATCTTCCAGGGACGTGTTCTCATCAAAGACAGGGGCGAATTTTGCAAATATTTCCCTTGCGATCTTTTCAAACACGGCCGTGAACAACCGTTCTTTCGTCCGGTAATAATAATGCAGCAACGATTTATTGATCCCTGCATGAATGGCTATATCCTGCATCCTTGCTCCATCCATTCCCTTTTCGGTGAATACCTCCATGGCTGATTCAAAGATCTTTTCCTCGGTTTGTCTGTCCTTTTCCGTCATTAGATTTAACTCTCTGGTTTAATTAAGTAGATTAATTAAATGGTTTAACCAGTTGGACAAAAGTAAAACAAATTTTCTGACATCCAAATTTTTCATGGATTTTTTTTAAAAAAAGAATTAATCCGGATCGATCCCAACGGGGAGTACAGGTCAGTTTCCTTTGATCTTCAAACGGAGGATGTTCCTGCCGTTCCCGTATGTATACAGGACGCTTTCGCTCCGGGCCCTGATCAGCCGCAGTCCGATATCATCCTCAAGAACGCCTTCCTCCAGCGGATTGACAGGTTTCCCTGTGCTTTCACAGACCATTTCAAGGTTGCCGTCCTTCTCCGAATAATGGAGGCTCAGGTCTACGGCGGTGAACTCCGACTGGATACCCAGCACCTCTTCAGCAAGATGAACGATGATTTCTTTTAACTTTTTCTGAAGCATATGTTTATCGCAGAATGTCTCCAGCCCTGCCTGAAGGCGATACAGATCATAATCCTTGCTCGAAATGGAGTAATGCCAGCTGCGTATGCGCTGGATGAATGCCCTTGTCTTCTCTTTCTGTGGTTTTTCAAAGATCTGCTCCGGAGGTCCTTCTTCATAAATAATTCCCTCATCCATATAAAGAACCCGGCTGCTGATGTTACGTGCAAATTCCATTTCGTGTGTGACGATTACCATGGTGATCCCTTCTTTCGCCAGCCGACGGATCACAGCCAGCACTTCGCTGACCATGGTGGGGTCGAGGGCTGAGGTGGGCTCGTCAAACAGCAGGATCTCAGGTTCCATGGCCATGCAGCGTGCAATGGCCACCCGTTGCTTCTGTCCACCCGAAAGTTCATCCGGAAAGCTGTGGGCTTTCTCGGCCAGCCCGACCAGTTTGAGCAACTCCATCGCTTTTCTGTTAGCCTCCATCCTTCCCCTGCCCTGTAATTTCACCGGGCCAATGGTCAGGTTTTCAAGCACAGAAAGATGAGAATAAAGGTTGAACGATTGAAACACCATTCCCATCCGCTGACGGAGTCTGGGGACGTTGGTCTTCTTATCCAGCAGCGGGATCCCGTCGATGGTGATGTTCCCCCCCGTGGGTGTCTCCAGCAGGTTGAGGCATCGCAGAAAGGTGCTCTTCCCCGTACCTGAAGGACCAATGATGGAAATGATCTCCCCTTTCCGGATATCAATATTGACATCCCTGAGGACGACCAGGTTGCCAAAATGTTTTGAAAGATTCCTTACTGTGATCATATCCTGACCTCCATTTCTCTCCTGGAACGTCTCCTTTTGGGGTCCACTGAGATTTCGATCCTACTCAGCGCCCAGGTCAGCAACCAGGCGATCAGCAGGTAGATGACCGCAGCCATGATCAGGGGGAAGAATGCATCGAAGGTCCGGCTGCGTATGATGTCACTTGCTTTGGTCAGATCCTGGACAGCTACATAGCCAACAATGGAAGTCATCTTAACAAGGGAGATGAACTCTCCCTTGTACACCGGAAGTACCTGCCGCATGGCCTGGGGCATGATAATATGGATAAAGGTCTGCATCTTTGTAAAGCCTGAGGCAATCCCCGCTTCATGCTGTCCCCTGTCCACCCCCTGGATGGAAGTCCGGAACATCTCTGACACATACGCTCCGAAGTTGATGGCAAAAGCGATCACCGCAACGACCACCGGGTTGATGTTCACCGATGCAAAAATGATGTAAAAGATGATCATCAGCAATACCAGTACCGGAGTACCCCTGATAAGCGTTATCAACAGACCGGCAGTACCGGAAAGGATTTTTCTTTTTGACATCCGCATAAAGCAGATCAATCCACCCAGCAGGGTTCCCAGGATAGCAGAAAAGATGGAAATGACAACGGTTGTCCTTAATCCATCCAGGATCAGCACATACCTTTTTTCAAGAAGGATATTATCATGGAAGCTTTCGGTAATTTTCGCAAAAAAGGATTTCCTGGCTTTCCCTGTATCTTCATGCCGGTAAGCAGCCAGATTCTTTTTCAATGCGATCAGAGTGGCTCCTGAACGGTAATACGGGTCCGAAAAATCAATCCTCTTTTCCCTTTCTTCCGTGATCATCATGGAGGCCGTAATGAGATCGATCTTACCGGTTGATGCAGCAGCGATAAGGCTGCTGAAGGGCATGTCCATCGGCACATACTCTTTGCCGAGTGAGGCAGCAAAGCGCTTGCCCAGTTCAACATCAAAGCCGGTGAGTTCGCCTTCCCGGTAGAGCGAAAAGGGCATGCCCAGATCACCGACAACACCAAAACGAAGGGATCCTGACGGAGACGGTAGCCCGATATCCGGCATCTGCTTGACACCTTTTTGGATCCAGCGGTCCACCATATCGTCATACACTCCATTGGAGGCAATGGTTTTCAGAAAAGCATTGAACTGTTCCCTTAATGCGTCATTCTCTTCATTGAATCCGGCAGCAATGTCAGCAAAAAATACATCCTGCGCCAGGATGCCCATATCGGGATTTTCAACAAAGACCTCAGATAAAGAAATATGGTCGTAAAAACCCGCATCGGCCTTATCCGTCTTCAGCGCAGTCAAGATATCAGTAGCATTTTGATACTCAAGCAACTCCGCCTCAGGATATGTTTTCATCACGTATGCATCATGAATCGAACCCAGCAGCACTGCGATTCGTTTATCCCTTACATCCTCGATCGTCGTGTATCCTTTTCCCCGGCTATCCTTTCCTTCTTCCACCGCACTCCTTACAACTGCCGCAATCCCGCTGGGATAGTAACTTCTGGAGAAAAGCACTTTCCTGGCCCTTTCCTCCGTGATGGACAGCCCGGCTCCGATCATGTCCACCTTTCCGGCGATCAGGGCAGGGAGCATGGCGCCAAACTCCATGTCGAGGATCTCAAGCCTGCGGTTCAGCTTCATGGCGATCCGGCTGGCAAACTCGATATCAAATCCAACGATCCTGTGGTCGGCATCATAAAATGACATAGGCTCCGTTACGGCAGCAGTACCGAATCGCAGGATTCCGTCCTCCCCATCCCAGTTTAATTCCGGCATTGGCGCCGGATTGCCATGCGCAGGGAACCAGCGTCTCATCATGTCATCATAGATGCCGTTGGATTGCAACTCAGCCAGCACGTCATCCATGGCCATTTTCAGCTCCGTATTTTCCAGCTGGACTGCAAAACCGTACTGGTCGCCAAAGAGCAACTCCGACAACACCACAAGCCCCTCATTCTTCGCGGCAATGTTCTGAAGGATGGGTTTATCGTATACAGCTGCATCGGCCTTATCGGTTTTGACCGCAATGGCGCAATCCAGTACAGTGTTGAAATACATGATCTTTGCATCCGGAAATTTCTTCAGCACAAACTGATCAGCTGCCGTACCGGTTGGAACGGCAAAGGTCTTTCCTCCCTCCAGCATGGATAGGCTGGTGATGTTTGCCGTTTTTTCATGACAGCCTGCCAGCGATAGAAAGAGGAAAATGACAGGAACAAAGCTGATTCTATGCATGAACTGAATTTTGCAACAAGTTACATCAATAATCGGCTGCTTTTTCGCAATATTTCATATACTGTTCAACTTTCAACAATTTATCCTATCTGCTGACTGCTTACTACCAATCGCCAAAACCCCACCCCTAGCCCCTCCCCAAATGGGGAGGGGTTGGGGAGGGGTAAACAGGTCAACCGCCTACCGTCAACCGCACCAGTACGACCGACTTCGCCGGCAGTTCGATCACATAGGGTGAACGAATTGGTTGAGGCAGGGCAAACGGTTGAATATTCAATGCTTCAGGCTGACCGAAATCATTATGATCATTCATCGTTTCTCCATGAATAATAGAACCGTCGGCAGGGATGAAATCAAGTTCTGAATATTCGATCTCAACAGAAATGGGCTTGCCCGGATTCAGGTTGCACAACGTGATATTCACCACCCCATCCTTGCTTGATGCCGATGCATGCATTGACGGGATCGTGTCCCCATCAAGAATATAATCTTCCGATTCAACGGTGACAGGGATCATGAGAGCCCCCTGATGAATCCTGTACATTTTGAATACGTAATAGGTCGGCGTCAGCACAAGCTGATCATCCCGGGTCAGGATGACTGCCTGCAGCACATTGACCATCTGCGCAATGTTGGCCATTTTCACCCGCTCGCAGTGACGATTGAAGATGTTGAGGTTGACGGCGGCTGTCATTGCATCACGCAGCGTATTTTGCTGGTATAGGAATCCCGGATTGGTCCCCGGTTCAACATCGTGCCAGTTTCCCCACTCGTCCACGATCAGTCCCACATTCCTATCAGGATCGAACTTATCCATGATCTCTGAATGCTTTATGATCAGCTGTTCCATGCGCAGGGTCTTTTTCAGGGTGGCATGCCAGTCCTTTTCATTGAACTGAATGGCCGATCCCTTTTGTGACCAGGATTCACCAGGCACAGTGTAGTAATGCAGCGATAATCCCTGGGTCATCCATTGATGATATTGCGTTTTCTCCATCAGCACTTCCGTCCAGCGAGCATCCCCTGCATTGGCACCGCTGGCAATGAGATAATCAGCCCCAAAGCAGAAGGATGCGAACTGCCGGTAGACATCTGCATAATATTCGGGTGACATATTGCCACCGCACCCCCAGGTTTCGTTACCAATCCCGAAATATTTTACGTTCCAGGGCTTGTCCCTGCCGTTCTGAAGACGCAGGCGGGTCATCGGGCTGTCGTTCTCCGAGGTGATGTACTCCACCCATTCAGAAGCTTCCCTCACCAAACCTGATCCGACGTTGATGTTTACATAGGGTTCGGCCCCGATGAGTTCACAAAAATCCAGGAACTCATGCGTCCCAAAGCTATTATCCTCGGTCACGCCTCCCCAGTGTACATTGATGATCGAAGGTCTTTCCGCCCTGGGTCCGATACCATCCTTCCAGTGGTATGTATCGGCAAAGCAGCCTCCCGGCCAGCGAAGGACAGGAATGTCCATGTCTTTCAGCGCCTGGATCACATCCGTCCGAAAACCCCTTATATTCGGGATGGGAGAATTTTCTCCGACATAGATCCCCCCATAGATGCACCGGCCAAGATGCTCGGCAAAATGACCATAGATCTCCTTCTGTATGGTATCTTTTGCCAGCTCGGGATGCAGTATCAGCCTATTCTGGCCTTCAGATTGCCGACATAAAGTAAAAGAAAGAAGAAGCAGTCCGGATATTCTGAAAACAAAACGTTTATTCTTCATGGGATTAAAATTTGATTTTTGCTCTTTGCTCTTTCCTCTTTGATCTTATCATACCCTGAGAAATATCCTCTTTTTATACAGAAAATACAGGAACAGCCACTCCAGTGTGAGCAGTCCCAGTGAAAGAATGACCGGACTGAACTCACCGAAGAACCTGGCAAATCCTCCGACCAGGAAGTCGCTGGTGGCCCTGAAGTTGATCATCCGCACGGCGAGATAGATGGTTATGGAGTTCATGCCGATCACGCGCAGGAAAAACGACCACCTCTCCCCTTTCCACACATCCACCAGCAGGTAGAAAAATGCAAGAAGGATCAGGCTGATGCCTGCGGTCAGGACGCTAAACGTGCTGGTCCATGCAGCTTTGATGAAGGGATACCAGGTAGAAAGAAGTGTTGCCGCAAGGATCAGGATGACACCTGATCCGGCCAGGATCAGGGTATTCCGGTAAGGATTGAACCGGCCCTGCCGAATCAGGGATCCTGCCATAGAGCCTGCAAGCACCACCGCAGAGGCGGATATGATGCAAAGGATACCTTCCGGGTCGAATACCTTTCCGTAAAGTGTTCCCGGTAACAGCAGGCGATCTATGTAACCGTTGATGCACCCCTCGGGAGTAAGAACTCCGGCCCCGACACCGGGTACGGGAACTGCCAGCTGGAGGATGGCAATCCCGGCCAGAACGCCAAAGAACCATATGGCCCGGATCCGGATTCTTCTGGTATACACCACGATGAGTGCGGCGATCAGGTAGGCAAGCCCGATCTGCCCCAGAACCGATGGATACCGCTGGGTGGCCAGGTGTAACTCAAGGATACCGTTATACACAAATCCCAGGAGCACCAGCACCAAAGCCCGTTTGATCACTCTTCTTACAATGTCGGCCCTGGGCACTCCCTGATCAAGCTTTCCGGTGATCGCATACGGAATGGCAACCCCTGAAATGAACATGAACAGCGGGAAGATCAGGTCGTACGCATGAAAACCAGCCCAGGGAACATGCTCCAACTGTTCCACCCACCCAAGTGACCATGGCCGGTTGATGATCTCCCCAAGAGCCCGGAATAGTTCCTCACCGCCAATGATCCATAACATGTCAAAACCCCTGAGGGCGTCAAGGGAAAGAAGACGCTTATCTGACCTCATAGTTTAAACGATTAAATTCACTACAAATCTCTTGAATAGTTTTTATTTAACCTCCCTTTAAAATCAAAAATCAAAGAGGAAATAGCAAATATCAAAAATTTTATGGTGGCAGGTCATAAGGGCTGTTCGCTTCAAGCTTAAAGCTACAAGCCTCAAGCTACAAGCTTTTTTAAAATTTTGATTTTTGATTTTTGCTCTTTGCTATTTGATCTTTAATAGAATGAATCCTTGTACATTTGTACACTATGAACCTTGAGCTCTTCATTGCCAACCGGATCGTTGCGCGGGGTGAACCGGGATTTTCCAGGCCCGTCACCCGCATCACCATCCTGAGCATCGTGCTGGGACTGGCTGCAATGATCGTCTCGGTAGCCATCGTCACGGGTTTCCAGCAACAGATCCGCGATAAGGTGATAGGCTTCGGTTCACATATCCAGATCACACGTTATGACTCCAACATTTCCTATGAACCTGAGCCGGTGCAGATGGAAGAACAGTACCTGGAAAAGATCAGGGGGATCATCGGCGTAAAGCATGTTCAGGCTTTTGCCATTAAGGCAGGCATCATCAAGACGGAGGAACAGATGGAAGGAGTGGTGCTGAAGGGAGTGGGAAGCGATTACGACTGGTCGTTTTTCAGGCCTCGTATCATCGAAGGGAGTCTTTTCCAGGTAAGCGACACGGGAAAAACTGACGACATCATCCTGTCGAAAAACCTGGCATCGCGCCTTGAGCTATCGGTAGGCCAGGAGGTCAGGATGTACTTCATCATCGGAAACACGACGCGGGGACGGAAGTTCCGCATCTCCGGCATTTACGAGACCGGCCTGGAAGACTTCGACAACACTTACGTACTGGGAGATATCGGACATATACAAAAGCTGAACAACTGGACCCCCGGGCAGGTATCAGGTTACGAAGTCCTCATCGACCGTTTCAGGGATATGGAGGATATAACCCAGTCCGTCTTTAACGAGATACCCTATGATCTGGATGCCATGAACATCCGGCAGCTCTATCCCCAGATGTTCGACTGGCTGAAGCTGCAGGACATGAACGTTGCCATCATCCTCATTTTGATGGTGCTGGTGGCAGGCATCACCATGATCTCTACCCTGCTGATACTAATCCTGGAACGAACCGGTATGATTGGTATCCTGAAAGCCCTGGGGGCTGCCAACTGGAGCGTGCGAAAAATCTTTCTTTACAATGCTGTCTATCTGATCGGAAAGGGTTTGCTCTGGGGTAACATAATCGGACTGGGAATCTGTCTGTTACAGAAACACACAGGCTTGATCAGGCTTCCGCAGGAATCCTACTATGTGTCAGTTGTCCCGATTCATCTTGATCCATGGCATATCATTCTCCTTAATATCGGAACCCTGGTCATCTGCACACTTATGCTGGTCGTTCCATCGTACATCATTGCACGGATCATGCCCGCGAGAGCGATACGGTTCAATTGAAAGGAGAAAGGAGAGAGGAGAAAGGAGAGATATATTTTATGAAGATATGAAATATTTGGTTTTTGCAGTGATTATGTTGATGCCTGGATATTGCAGGCAGCAGGTGTCGCCAATAGGCAGCAGCAGGCCCGATGGTCAGGGTGAGCTAAAGGTGGGAGCGGAGCGGACAGAGCTCTATTTTCCCTATCTCATGGGTAAAAGGGTGGCCTGTGTGGCTAACCAGACATCACTGATCGGGCGGGTCCATCTTGTTGACAGTCTCCTGGGTGCAGGCATTCGACTGGTAAAAGTGTTTGCTCCCGAACATGGCTTCAGAGGGCTTGAAGAAGCCGGGGCAAAGGTCATTAACCAGGTCGATCAGCAAACAGGTATCCGGATCGTCTCATTGTACGGAGCCCGCATGAAACCTACCCCTGAGGACCTGAAGGATATCGATCTGGTTTTGTTCGACATACAGGATGTGGGTGTTCGTTTTTACACGTACATCTCCACCATGACCTATGTCATGGAAGCATGTGCGGAGACGGGAATATCATTCGTCGTGCTCGACCGGCCAAATCCCAACGGGGATTATGTGGACGGGCCCGTGCTCGAAAAAGGATATGAATCCTTTGTGGGACTTCATCCTGTACCCGTAGTCCATGGGATGACCGTTGGCGAGTATGCCAGGATGGTCAATGAAGAAGGCTGGTTAAGGAACGGTATCAAGGCGAGGCTCACCGTGATCCCGGTCGAAAATTATGCACATTCCACCCGTTATTCCCTGCCAGTGGCGCCATCCCCCAACCTGCCCAACGACCTGGCGGTCTGCCTCTACCCTTCCCTCTGCCTGTTTGAGGGAACCCAGGTCAGCGTGGGCAGAGGAACCGATTATCCATTTCAGGTGATCGGTCATCCTTATTTTGTCATCGGCAGCTTCTTGTTCAGACCTGAAAGCAGGCCGGAAGCATTGCATCCACTGTATGAAGATCAGAATTGCTACGGAAGCAGTCTGATGGGCGTCATGGATCTGTGCTGGAAAGACCGGCGGCTGAATTTATTCTGGCTGATCAGCCATTACCAGTTCTGGAATGTATCTGTGAAAGACCACGGAAGTTTTTTCAACGACTATTTTGATCAACTGGCAGGAAATTCGACGCTCCGAAAGCAGATCACCGAAGGAAAAACAGAAGATCAAATCCGTTCCAACTGGCAGGAAGACCTGATCAAATTCAAATCAATCCGCCAGAAATATCTTCTCTACCCCTTATAGCAGGGATATATTTCTCCTCTCTCCTCTCTCCTCTCTCCTCTCTCCTCTCATTTTCTGTGTATCCCGCATTCCCGGTGCCCATCCATTTCCCACCACCAGCGTCCGGCACGAAGATCCTCACCCGGTTCGACCGCCCGTGTACATGGCTGGCAGCCTATACTGGGATAGCCCCTGTCATGAAGGGAATTATACGGGATACGGTGCTCACGGATATAATCCCACACCTGATCGTGTGACCAGCCCGCCAACGGATTGACCTTGTACAGACGGTACTGATCATCCCATTCCACGGTAGCGGTCTCTTTCCGGGCAAAGCTCTGCTCCCTTCGCAGCCCTGAGATCCATACCTCCTTCCCCATAAGTGCCCTTTTCAATGAATCGGTTTTCCGTACCCCGCAACATTGTTTCCGGTTCTCCACACTGTCATAGAACAGATTGATCCCTTTTTGCCTGACCATTTCCTCCACTTTTTCTGCATCCGGAAAAAGCACATGGATACGTATGCCATACCTTGCCTCCGTTGCCTGGATCAGGTCATAGGTCTCAGGGAAGAGTCTTCCGGTGTCGAGCGTAAAAATATACGAGCTTTTGTCCAGGGATGAGATCATGTGAGTAAGTACCTGATCTTCGGCACCCATACCGGTAGAAAAGGCAGTCGTCCCCCGGTATCTGCCAAGGAAAAAAGCCAGTATCTCCTCAGCTGTGGAATTCTGAAATGAACTGCTTAAGTGACTCTCTAAATCCTTCATCCTTATATTAAGAACCTGCAAAAATAACAGAAATATCCCAACAACCCGCTGCCAGCTACCTATTGCCAACTGCCAACTGTCAACCGCCTACCGCCTACTGGCTCCTGTAAATTCCCATCTCCGTTAACTCCGGATTCAGCCTCGCCCGTTCAACCACCAGCCGTACCCGGTCAGCTTGAACTGTTTCGAATCGCAGAAGCCTTTTGTAACCCACGGTAGTTCCCTCAGCGATCCTTTTCCATTGACCGGTGATGTATGCCTCCAGGCAAAACTGTTCAATCCGCTGCCCATTCTTAACATTCTCCTGGAGCATCAGCACATCAAAAGAGGCGGGCTTTGGAAAAATGATTTCAATGGTGGCTGATGTATGAGATGAATCAGCCGCCCAGAACGAATCAGGCTTACCATCAGCCAGAAAGAGGGCTTCATGACCACTTGATTCACTGCTGACCCGAATTTCAGCCCCGGTCATCCTGTTTGTATCAAAGATCCGGTCGAGCATGTGTTTCATTTCCGTAAGGCTGGCGATATCGCTATCATGGATCCTTCCATTCTTATCCGGAGGTATATTGAGCAACAGAACAGAATTGCGGCCCACCGAACTGAAATAAAGATCCACCAGCTGACCGGGCGATTTCACCAGGCTATCCTGGTCAGTATGATAGAACCACCCGGGCCGGATCGAGACATCAGCTTCGGAGGGATACCAGTAAAGCGTTTTTGCCTCATGTATCCTTTCCCTGCTACCCAGATCCTCTGCAGTACGGTCACCCGGAATAAAGAGAGGATCGACCGGAAAAGGTGCTGTGGCAGGAACAGAATCCGCGGGAAGAAGAACGTCAGGCAGCACGCTCCATTCAGTTTCCCTCCCCACGCCTGATTCGGTTCCCACCCAGCGTACATCGGGACCCATACCAAAAATCACCGCACCCGGCTGCAGCTCCCTGATCATCCTGTAATACGAGAGCCAGTCATACTCCTGCCTTTTGCCATTGGGTCCTTCGCCGCATGCGCCATCAAACCATACCTCAGCGATCTCGCCATAATTGGTCAGCAGCTCGCGCAGCTGGTTGCGGAAAAACTCATTGTAGCGGTGCGAATCACCATACGAAGGTTCATGGCGATCCCAAGGCGAAAGATAGATCCCGAATTTTATCCCGGCCTCCTGGCACGCCGAAGCCACCTCTGCCACCACATCGGCCTTACCCTGCCGCCATGAGCTATTTTCTACGGAATAATCGGTAAAATGACTGGGCCACAGGCAAAAACCATCGTGATGTTTGGCCGTGAGAATCAGCATTTTCATTCCTGCATCCCGGATCACTCTCACCCATTGCCTGGCATCAAAATCTGTAGGATGGAAACTATCCGGATCTTCGGTGCCATCACCCCATTCCTGGTCCGTGAAGGTGTTCATCCCAAAATGGATGAACGCGGTGAACTCATTCTTCTGCCAGGAAAGCTGCTGCCTGGATGGAACCACCCTGGCTGCCTTTCCGATAATGTCGTCAGGGGTGTCCGATGTTCCAATAAAAGCATAGTTCGGAGCAGCGCGGGCCGATGGATCATGTGCGATACGAATCCTCCTTGTGATCAGCCTTTCTTTTGTCAGGATCTGGATAATATAGGTTCCGTCAGGCTGGGATGTGAGATCAACCGGCAAGGTCCCTTCCTTGATATCCGGGTATCTCCTGTCGAATAAGATATGGGAAGTATCGGATGTGAAGATCTTAAGAAAGACGTCCCGGGGATCATTATTGAATACTTCAATATGGAAAATGCCCTGATTCCTTGGGGGAAAAACCTCCGCAATGGGCAGCTCGTCTTCCGGCGTGACCTGTCCGGACTTCTCCGCCACACGAAAGGTATGAAGTATGCCGCTTCCGAAGTCAGACAAAAAGGACTTGACCAGTCTGCCATTTAAATCCAGCAGCCGTACATACCCGTATCCTCCTTCGGGATTGAACCAGAAATCCAGCCCGTCCCCTGCGGTGTCATTCACCAGGATTTCGTAACACCCGGGTGTCAGCCGTAGGGTATCCCTGTAAACTGTCTGCGGCTTCATCGATCCCAGTTTTTTTTCACTGATGATCCTGCCCGAATGGTCCACGATCCGGTATGCGTTATGGTGGCTTTCATTGTTCGTTTTCAGGATAAACTGGAGAGGAGAGGGATAAACAGGAGATGGAGGAACATCCGATGACATGGAGTTATCAAAGGGGTAATCATCTTTTTTACCATTGGGCATTTCGAGCACAACGGCAAAGATCCCTTCATTCCTATTATCAGGGAACACCCAGGGAAGCTCTACCTCTTCGATTTCCTGCGGATCCAGTCTCCCCTTCCACAGATATGTCTCCTGTCCGGCGCTGAATCCATACTGAACCGATACCGATTCAATGATTCTGCGGCCATTGTTCTTCATCCGGATCATGGGATTCATGCAGACGGGATTGGATCGGCCAAATTCGTCATTGCTGCTTGGAGCAATGATATCTTCGATGGAAACATCATTTTTAGCCCATGGAACAGCATAATAAAAGACCGATGAACTGAATGAATAGGATGCAGATGGTTTGCCGGGATTTACGTAAGGCTGCATATTGACGTCCAGTATATGGGAAGTACCCGGTTTCACAGGAAGTTCTATCCGGTGGGGTTGTACCATGGATCCGGGGCACCAGTTTGCCCGGTCGAAGATCCAGGTCCCCGCCTGTGGATAAAGAGGGTTAGTGCCGCATTCCTGCCAGATCTGCCTGTGATCTTTCAGGTTGCCGTCCAGGATCACCTCGCGGAATTTGTTACAGAACTCGGCACAGTTTTCCAGATCGTCCATTCCATGACCGGTTTGAAGAATCCTTAAAATGGCTGTTGTGACATCCTTTCCGCAAATGATCGTACGCGGGGAAAGGTAATTTTCGATGGAACCGGAGGAGTCACCATAGGGAAAGGATCCCTGCCACAGGGTATCCATACCCAGCAGCTCTCTTGCGGGCCGGCCTGTGATCACCTCAAAGCGGCAGGTGACCATCCAGCCGCGATCCGTATTGTTTTCGTAACCGGTATGGTTGAAAACTATTTCCGTGGAGTCCCTTAGCAGCAGGCTGAAGTCCGTCACATCCACCTTCCAGGTAAAGCTCCACTCCTGGTCAAAACGCCAGCCGTAAGGAGAGATCAGACGGGCGATCTCCAGGTGCTGTGCAGATGATCCCAATCCTCCCGCCCTGCCAAGATAGATATGGTCAATATAGTCCCATTCCCCGCAATGCAGGCTGTCGGGACATTCATAGGTCACAAAAAGGGTGATCTTGCGGATGGAAGCTGTTGATGATGGAAAAACAGCCCAGCCCGGAAATTCATTAAAGCCCCTGGAAGGATCGGTGATGATGTTGGTCTTATGATGAGAAATGACCTGCAGCGTATCCGGAGGAGATAAAGTAGCTGACGAAATCAAAGAAGTAAATAGAAAACAAAAAGTTATGAGGGATATTTTCTTCATTCTTGTTTTTTTGATAAAAGTAAAAGAATATCGCCTGTTTTCGAAAGAATTTGTTTACTCCTGGTCACAAAATACCAGCAAACCGTATTAACTCTTAAAACTCATTATTAATCTCCGCGATACTCCGTGTCTTCCGTGTCTTCCGTGTTCTATCACTGATAGAACGCGGATTACGCGGATTACGCGGAATATCACGGAATTATTAGAATTAGTACAAATAATCCTCTTTTGTTTACCTGTACGGGAAAAATGGATATGTTTGTAATGGCTGCAAACTGCAAGTCATAAGAAGTATGTATCATTCTTACTATTGCATGCTACATACTTCATTCTTCATAATCGAAATCTCGACATCCACTATGGATAAAAGAAAGCTGAATTGTTTCTTAACGCTTGATTAACCATGCCCAGCTTTGTTATCACTGAGAAATGCGACGGCTGCAAAGCGCTCGACCGCACTGCATGCCAGTATATCTGCCCCAATGACCTGATGATACTGAACCGGGACATCAGCAAAGCATATAACCGTGCACCGGAGATGTGCTGGGAGTGTTACAGCTGTGTAAAGATTTGTCCCACACAGGCTATCGAAGTTCGGGGCTATGCTGATTTTGTACCCCTTGGGGCTGTCGTTCAACCCCTTCGCGGTACCGATGCCATCCTCTGGACAGTCAAATTCCGTAATAACACGGTCAAGCGGTTTCGATTTCCCATCAGAACCACACCGGAGGGATCCATTGCTCCGGACGCCGGATTCAGCACTGGAACGGCAGACCTTAAGAGCCCGCTGCTGCGTACCGAGCCGTCTTCCCTTGGAACAGAAGATTTAACCACCTTTTAACACGGATCCAGCATGGAGAACTTTCAAACAGTCGTTGTGGAAACCGATCTGCTGATCCTTGGCGGAGGCATGTCGGCATGCGGGGCAGCATTTGAAGCAGCCCACTGGGCCAAACAAAACGGGCTCCGCGTAACCCTGGTGGATAAGGCCGCCATGGACCGCAGCGGAGCTGTGGCCATGGGACTCTCGGCCATCAACATGTACCTCGGACTGAAAGAGGGAAGGAATTCCGTTACTGATTACGTCAGGTACGTTAAAAATGACCTCATGGGTATTGTCAGGGATGATCTGGTAGCGAACATCGCAAGGCATGTGGATTCTTCGGTGCATCTTTTTGAAAAATGGGGCCTGCCGATCTGGAAAGATCCTGAAGGACACTATGTGAACGAAGGCCGCTGGCAGATCATGATCAGCGGGGAATCCTACAAGACCATTGTTGCTGAGGCGGCAAAGAATGCATTGCATGAACTGGGGGAAAATGGATCCTATTTTGAACGGATCTTCATTACCGAACCACTTGTCAGAGAAGGAAGGTGCGTGGGTGCAGCAGGATTCAGTGTCAGGGAAAATAAGTTTTATATTTTCCGTGCCAGGGCAGTGCTGGCCGCCATGGGAGGTGCGGTGCACATCTTCCGCCCGCGGTCCGTGGGTGAGGGCCTGGGCAGATCATGGTATCCGCCATTCAACTCTGGCGCAAGCACGTACTTCACCCTTCGTGCCGGTGCGGAACTCACCTGCCAGGAAGTCCGCTTTGTGCCGGTCAGGTTTAAAGATGCCTACGGACCCGTCGGAGCCTGGTTTCTCCTGTTCAGGGCACAGGCCAGGAATGCACTGGATGAGGATTATATGACCTCCCGCGCCTCAGAGCTTCAGAAGTGGGCTCCCTACGGACTCTCCAGCCCGCTGCCGGCCAATCTCCGTAACTACCTGATGCTACTCGACATCCGCGACGGAAAGGGGCCCGTGTATATGCGCACCGATGAGGCCATCAGGAACAGGGTGGCACAGATCAGTGAAGAAAAGGAAGCCCGAAGGGAACTGAAAAAACTGGAAAATGAGGCCTGGGAGGATTTCCTCGACATGACCATCAGCCAGGCATTGCTCTGGGCATCGGAAAATATCTCCCCGGATGAAAAACCATCAGAGATAGCCGCATGTGAGCCCTACTTCATCGGCAGTCACTCAGGAGCCTCCGGAGCCTGGGTCAGCGGCCCTGAGGACATTGCACCTGATCCCTATAAATGGGGCTACGGACAAATGACCACCGTCAGGGGATTGTTTGCAGCCGGGGATGCATCCGGCGCCTCCAGCCATAAGTTCTCCTCGGGATCCTTTACCGAAGGCCGTATCGCAGCCAAAGAGGCCATACGATTCTGCACCGGACACGAATTTCCCCCCGGAATGGAGGAAGAAGAGATCAAGCGATTGAAGGATGTGATCCTGAAGCCACTTTCTCTCTATGAAGAAAATAAAAACTACACCATCGATCCGGAGGTCAATCCCAGGTACCTGAAACCCAAATCCTTCATGTTCAGGCTTCAGAAGATCATGGATGAATATGCCGCAGGGGTGAATTCCCAGTTCAGAACTTCCGAAGCCATGCTGAAAAAAGGTCTCGGGCACCTTGAAATCCTGAAAGAGGATGCCAGCAGCCTGGCTGCAGAGAACCTGCATGAGCTGATGCGGTGCTGGGAAAACATCCACCGCCTGGCACAGGCAGAAACACATATCCGCACCATGCTCTACCGGCAGGAAACCCGTTGGCCGGGATACTATTTCAGGACCGACTACCCGGAAATGAAAAACGACTGGCGCTGTTTTGTCAACTGCCGGCAGGATCCTGCCACCGGTGAATGGGAAATGTTCCGCCGTGACGTAATCGATCTTGTATGACTACCAGGCCACTGCTTATCATCGGGGGCGGTATAAGCGGGATCACCGCGGCTGTAGAAGCCGCTGAAGCCGGCATGGAGGTGATCCTCGTGGAAAAACAACCCTATCTGGGCGGAAGAGTGGCCCGGCTGAGCCGCTACTTTCCGAAACTGTGCCCCCCACAGTGCGGACTGGAAATCAACTACAGACGCATCAGAAACAGCAGAAATATTCACATACTGACCTCCTCAACGGTCGATAAGATCAGTGGTACAAAGGGGAATTTCACGGTAAGGATAGAAAGATCAGCACAATATGTCAACAACCTGTGCACCGCATGCGGTGAATGCCCTGCGGTGTGCCCGGTCGAACGACCGGACGAATTCTACTATGGTACAAGAAGAACGAAAGCAATCTTTATCCCCGATGAGATCACAGTTCCCTTCCGGTATACGATCGACGGGGATGTATGCCTGAAAGCCGGATGCGCGGAATGCCTCAGCGTATGCAAGTACCAGGCGATCGATCTGTACGCACAGCCTGAAACCATCACACGGGAAATTTCCGGTGTCATCCTGGCAACCGGATGGAAACCTTATGATGCAGGCCGTATACCCGAACTGGGATTTGGTTCCGGTGACCGGATCGTGACCAATGTGATGCTGGAAAGACTGCCCGTCAGGGAATTCATCGTATCCCTGCTCCCTGCACGATCCTCACCCGTGATAGCCTTTGCACAGTGCACCGGTTCACGCGACAGGAACCACTTGCCCTATTGTTCAGGGATCTGTTGCGGTACAACCCTGAAACAGGCCCTGATGATCCGGGAACAGTTACCGGAAAGCCGGATCAAAATCTTCTTTATCGACCTGAGGGTACAGGGACGCAATGAGGACGTTTTAACTAGGGTGCTGGCTGATCCGAACATAGAACTGATCAAAGGGAAAATGGCAGGGGCACGGATTCAACATAATGACGGGCTGGTGGAAATTGAAGCGGAAGACATCCTGAACGGCCGAAAGATCCGAACCACCGTCGATCTGCTGGTGCTCGCCACAGGAATGGTTCCCGAACAGGTGGGACTGGATCAGGTCCGGACACTGGACAACGGATACATTGATAGGGACAGCTTACCTGATGGCTTCTTTGCTGTCGGAAATGCATTGCACCCCGCTGATGTGCCGACTTCGGTAAAAGAAGCGACAGCAGCAGCGCTGAAAGGACTGCAGGTTGTTCGGTCGACCCCTCCCCATCCCCTCCCCATCCGGGGCGGGGCTACGGGTATTGGAATTTGAAATTTGTTTGGAATTTGGATTTTGGAATTTGGATTTTATGAAAGATGATGTGTCTGCCACGTTAGGAATCTATCTCTGCACCGGTTGCGGCATTCACGTCGCAATAAACGCGGATGCACTGCAGGAAAGCATCTGCAAGGCATTTCCTGCGGCAACCTGCAGGACACATCCCGCACTCTGCAGCGAACAGGGAACTCATACGATCTGGGAAGATGTCCGGCAGAACAGGCTGGATAAGATCGTCATCGGCGCCTGCTCGCCACGGATCCATACAGACCGCTTCCCTGCTGATCCCACAACCATCGTGGAACGGGTGAACCTGCGCGAACAGGTGGCATGGTGTCAGCCTCCGGGAACGGAAGATACCAGGGCGCTTGCAGAGGATCTGATGAAAATGGGGATCACCCGTGTTCTTGCATCTCAGGCTCCTTTACCGTATATACCTGATAATGTATCAGATACAATCCTTATCGTCGGCGGAGGAATCTCCGGTATCACTGCTGCACTGGAAGCGGCCCGGGCTGGACGACAGGTGCTGCTCGTCGAAAAAGAAGCCATCCTGGGAGGCCGGATGAACCACCTTCATCAACAGATCCCTTTCCTGCAGCCATATTGTTCACCCGTACAACCCATCATCGGGGATAAGGTCAGGGAACTGTTGGCTGAAGAGCGTGTAACGATTCTTACCTCTGCTGAAATTGATCACCTTTCAGGACAGCCGGGAGATTTTACAGTGACCATCCGGCAGCATGGATCCCTGCATACGTTCAGAGCCGGAGCCATCGTCATGGCGACCGGCTGGAAACCCTATGACCCTGCGAACCTTGAACATCTCGGTTACGGCAGGCTTCGTAGTGTGATCACTCAACCTGACCTGGAAAACTGCGCCAGGGAGGATCATTGGGACCAGCTGTTCCCGAAAAATCCTGTCCATGGGGTACTTTTTATCCAGTGCGCCGGCTCACGCGATCCCCGGCACCTGCCCTATTGCTCTAATTACTGTTGCGCCACTACACTTAAACAGACCACATACCTTCGTAAAAAATATCCCGGTCTTCCCATTTATGTCATCTATAAGGATCTCCGAACACCCGGACACCTTGAACAGTTTTACCAGCACATCCAACAGGATGAACTACTGTTCATGACAAAGGGCGATGTTACGGATATCACTGAAAACGGTGATGTGATAACCGTTAAAGCAGATAAGACACTTTTTGGTGAATCCATCGTAGTGGATGTGGACCTGGTGGTGCTGGCTACAGGGATGGTTCCCTCCAACACCTCAGAGCTGAATCTCACCTACCGTCAGGGAAAAGGACTACCCGATTTGAAGTATGGTTTTCCCGATTCCCACTTCATCTGTTTTCCGTACGAAACCAGGCGTACGGGCATTTATGCCGCCGGAGCCTGCCGTGCTCCGATGGACAGCGCTTCCTGCATGGAAGATGCCGGGGGAGCCGTGCTGAAGGCCATCCAGTGCATCGAAGCCATCAAACGGGGCGAAGCGGTGCACCCGCGTTCAGGCGACCGCTCCTGGCCCGAGCTCTATATGCAACGATGCACGGACTGCAAACGCTGTACAGAAGAATGTCCGTTTGGCGCCTACGATGAAACTCCAAAAGGAACTCCTCTTCCCCACCCCACCCGCTGCCGGCGCTGCGGGATCTGCCTCGGTGCATGCCCCGAACGGATCATCAACTTCAGCGACTTCAGCATTGATAACGTTTCAGCAATGATCAAAGCTGTTGGTATTCCTGATGAATTCGAAGAAAAATACCGGATCCTTGCCTTCGTCTGCGAAAACGACGCCTACCCTGCATTCGACATGGCTGGCCAGAAACGGTTGCAGTATGATCCTTCTGTCCGTATCATCCCGGTCAGGTGCATTGGTTCGGTGAACAGGATCTGGATCACCGATGCCCTCTCCAGAGGATTTGACGGTATCCTCCTGATCGGCTGCAGGCCAGGAGAGGATTACCAGTGCCACTTCATCCAGGGGAGCGAACTGGCCCAACAACGGGCGGAAAACTTCAAAGAAGCCCTGCAGACCATGATGCTGGAGCCGGAACGCATCCGTATGGAATTCATCGAAATAACAGATTGCGACAAGATCCCAACCTTGATCAGGGATTATCTGGAAACCATCAAACGTATCGGCCCTAATCCCTTTAAAGGCATCTGATGGAGGATGTAATACAAATAAAGACCGATAAACGTTTCATTCGTCAGGTGAAATCCCTTGGCGGCAATCCATTGAAGGAGTGCATGCAATGCGGGGCCTGCTCAGTGGTGTGTAAGCTTTCACCCGAAGAGAATCCATTTCCGAGGAAGGAGATGCTCTGGGCAAGCTGGGGGATGAAAGACAAGCTGATCGGGGATCCTGATCTCTGGCTGTGCCATCAGTGCGGCGACTGTTCGGCCACCTGTCCCAGGGGAGTACAGCCGGCTACGGTTCTTTCAGCCCTCCGTCACATCAACTACCTGGAGTATGCCTCGCCCCGCTTCCTGGCAGTATGGCTCAGCAAGCCAGTTTACCTGCCATTGGTCGTCGCCATCCCCGCCCTGATCATCCTTCTCATCCTCTGGATGGCAGGAACGGTCAGCGTGCCCGATGGCCCTGTGGACTACTCCAAACTCTTCCCCCACCCGCTGCTGAACGGTACATTCGCTACACTCGTCATCCTTGTCCTCGTTGCTTACTGGAAAGGATTCCGCCGGTTCAAAAGAGATATCAGGAAAAATCAAAGAGCAAAAATCAAAGGGCAAAAATCAAAGAAGAATAATCAAAAGAGGATCCGGTTCTTTTATCAGCTGAAGGAAATCCTACTCCATACTCAGTTTCGGAAATGTCAGACAAATCGTCTTCGCACGCTGGCGCATATCCTGGTATTCTCCGGGTTTCTCCTGCTACTACTGGTAACCCTGGTGGCTATCGTGAATGTGCTCTTCTTCGAATATCCGATGAACTTCTGGCATCCTGCGAAGATCGCCGGGAATCTGGGCGGACTGGCCCTGGTGACCGGAACGATGATGATGATCTGGTACCGGTTGTTCAGAAAGGACGCCATCGGCCCCAGTACCTATGCTGACTGGTCATTTCTTATATTTCTTCTCCTGCTGGCTGTCTCGGGAATACTGACCGAGTGGGCCCGTTTCGGCAACTGGTCCGCCGCCTATGTCATCTATTTCATTCATCTTGTCCTGGTCTGGATCGTGATCATTTATGCACCGTACAGTAAGTTCGGGCATTTGCTGTATCGCCTCGCGGTTCTGATACTTTTAAAAGACCGGCGTTGACGGTTGACAGTTGACGGTTGGCGGTTGGCAATTAAATAGAAAATCGAAAGTCGACAATCGACAATCGACAATTTCTTCGTATCTTTCACCAACGAATTTACAATTCTGAAGATGCGCAGGCTTGCCGCCATCATGTTCACTGACATTGTGGGCTATTCTGCCCTGATGTCGAAAGACGAGAAAGTCACCCTGCAGATCCTCAACAGGAACAGGGAGATACAAAGGGCCTCGCTGAAAAAATATCACGGTGAATTTATAAAAGAGATCGGCGACGGGATCCTTTCCATCTTCCAAAGTTCCTGGGATGCAGTGTCCTGCGCCATGGAACTTCAGCACAACTTGCAAGAAGCTGCCTACTTTCAGCTGCGTATCGGGATTCACATCGGGGATATCGTCCTTTCAGATACAGATGTTTTCGGCGACGGGGTGAATATTGCCTCCCGGATACAGGGATTGTGTGATCCGGGCGGTATCCTGATATCAGAGAAAGTGTACGACGATATCCGGAATAAATCAGGTATTACGGCTGAGTGTATCGGTGAGAAGGAGCTGAAGAACATTGAACAGCCCGTCAGGATCTACGCCATTCCCCCGGACTGCATCCGGCACTGGAAAGAAAAGTCGCCTGAGAGTGAACCAGATGTTTTAGAATCATCGAAAAAACAGTCTCCTGATCACAGGCAGAGGTTGCTTACAAAAAAGATCATCCTGATGGCCGGAATCATCGTCATGTTGACCGCTATCTATTTTGTGATACGACCTTATCTGCTCAGGGCTGCCCGGGATTCAGCAAACGTCCCGATCGCCGTCATCAGCTTCGAGAACCAGACAGGGGACACTGCATTCAATTACCTCCAGAAAGCCATCCCAAATCTGCTGATCACCAACCTTGAACAATCAATGCTATTCCAGGTCATTACCTGGGAGCGGATGTACGATGTACTGGATCAAATGGGTAAAAAAGAGGTGGAAACTATCGACGCGAATCTGGGATTCGATATTTGCAGGCAGGAAGGATGTGAGTTCATCGTCATCGGGAGTTTTATCAGGGCAGGCGATGTCTTTGCCACTGACGCCAAAGTGCTGGACGTGGAAACCAAGAAGATCATCAACAGTGTGAATTCCAGGGGAAACAGCGCGGGCAGCATCCTCGACACCCAGATCGATGAACTGAGCAAGGCCATCTCACGAAGTCTGGGTATTTCAGCCAGAAAAATTGAAAGTGCACGCATGCACATCCGGGACGTGACGACTGGTTCACTGAAAGCTTACAATTACTTTTTGAAAGGCCGGGAAGCACTTGATAAAATGTACTATAGTGATGCGAGACAGTTTTTTGAGAATGCATTGATGATTGACCCGGATTTTGCCATGGCCTGGCTTTATCTTTCCAGAACCTTCGGCCTTCAACAACTGGGAGATCTGCAAAAGCGGGATGAAGCGCTCAGGAAAGCCTATCGCTGCTCCCAAAAGGCCACAGCGAACGAACAGCTGGCCATCCAAGCCGATTATGCCGGTATCATTGAACAGGACAGACAAAGGCAATTCGATCTTTTGCTTGAACTTGCGCAGAAGGCACCACGGGAAAAAAGGGTGTTTTACTCGTTGGGTATATGGTATAAAAATAACGACTTACCCAACAAAGCAATCAAGGCATTTCAAAAAACAGCCGAGCTTGATCCCAATTTAGCGGCAGCATATAATGAACTTGCCTATCTTTATTTAAACAAAGGTGAATTTGCTATTGCCCTGAAATACCAGGAAAAATACTCATCTCTCAACCCTGAAGATGCAAATCCCTTTGATTCCATGGGTGATCTGTTGTGGAAAATGGGTAAGTTGGATGAAGCGATCGAAAAATACAGGAAAGCCCTGGAAATAAAATCCGATACATGGTACGCAGCAGCCAAGATAGCTTATATCTATGCCATGAAAGAGGATTACCCTCAGGTGCATGACTGGTTAAAAACAACCTTCGAAGCTGCACCCTCTGAAGGCATGAAGGTCATTATCAACTGGATCATCGCTTTTATGGACCATTTGTACGGAAAATCGGACCAGGCGCTCCGTCTGATCGACATAACAGCTGCCAAAGCAACCGAATACGATAATGATCTGTACTATATGGGCTCTTTCTTTCTGAAGGCATTCATCCATTATGACCTCGGGGAATATGAGATAGCCAATGCTGATTACCATACTTTTTTCGGTATTGCCCTGGCAGAACCTACTACAAGTATAGATTTAGATTCAAGTGGATACAATTATTTTATGGGATTGCTCCAGGTAAAGCTAAATCGGTTCGATTCAGCTCAGTATTATGCTAACCGGATAAGAGTGGGACCCGAAAATCCTGACAAGGATTTTAACTTTAACAATCTTACACGTGAGATCGGGATTGCTTCTGCCCGTCGGTCAGATATGCTGGATAGTATCGCTCCCGAAATGGATCAACCTGTTCCGAATTTTGTCGATCCTGATGTCCTTATCTATAATCTTCCTTACCGCCGCAATAGCCTGGCAGAAGCATACCACCGCTTCGGTCAGCTGGATAAAGCCATTGCAGAATATGAACGCATGATTACTTTTGATCCTTCCAGCAATGACCGTTATGTGATCAATCCACGGTATCATTACTGCCTGGGGATCCTGTACCAGGAGAAAGGCTTGAAAGAAAAAGCAACACAACAATTCCAGAAGTTTCTCGACCTCTGGCAGGACGCCGATTCCAGATTCCCCGAACCGGCTGATACGAAACAAAGGCTTAAAAGAATAGCCATCAGCGATTATTGATTCCCCGCTTCCTCGCCGCCACCCACTTCCATAAATAGTACACCGGTACCCCCGAGACCAGGATGATGAGCCCCGGCCATGTATAAGCGGGTTTATGGATGAGAAGGACGACGATGATGACCATACAGGCCAGGATATACAGGATCGGAAATACAGGATAGGCAAAGGCACGGTAAGGTCGTTCCGCATCAGGCCACTTTTTCCGGAAGACAAAGATCGAGGCAATCGTCAGGATGAAAAAGAACAGCCCTGCGAAGATGACATAATCCAACAGGTCGCTGTAGGTACCGCTGAGGCAGAGCAGGATGCTCCATACGGCCTGAATGACCAGTGAATAGGCCGGAACTCCCTTTTTATTAAGATGTCCGATCTTCTTAAAGAACAAGCCATCCTGGGCCATCGCATAAAAAACACGCGCACCGGAGAGCACAATACCGTTATTGCATCCAAACGTGGATATGACCACCACAATGGCCATCAGGATCTCCGCCGTGGATCCGAAGATCTCATAAATCGCCGCCGTCGCCACGCGATCGGAAGTGGCAAACTGGATCCCCCTCTCCATGACCGTCGCCCCCTCGGGTGTACCCCTTAGGGGAAGCGCGATCACGTACACCACGTTGACCAGGAAATAGACGATGCAAACAGCCAGCGTTCCCAGGAAAAGGCTTCTGGGTATGGTTCTCTTCGGATTGATCACCTCATCGGAAGTGTACGTGATATTATACCAGGCATCCACAGCAAACAGGGAGCCTACCATGGCAATGGCAATAGCAATGAACAGCGCACTTCCTGAGATCGGCACCTGCGTGCCTTTCTCAGGATCGGTCACCTGCGAAGCAGACCAGAAATCCATGTGCTCAAATACCTGAAAATGGGTCCGGCTGGCCGCATAGATCCCAATCACGATGAATATCAGGAGGATAAAGATCTTGGAATAGGTGAACAGGTTCTGTATGTACTTTCCCCCTTCAATCCCGCGCGTGTTGATCCAGGTGAGCAGCAGGATCAGAAGGATCGAAATCAGCTGGGTCGTATTGAAATGCAAGGGCCCTGCCGTAAAAAGAACATTCCGATCCGCTATCCAGGGCACCATGACTCCCAGGTATTTTGAAAAAGCCATGGCCACAGCGGCAATGGTGCCGCACTGTATGACCAGGAAAAGTGTCCAGCCGTATAAAAATCCAAACAAAGGAGAATAGGCTTCCCTTAGATACACATAGATTCCACCCGCATGAGGCATCATGCTGGCCAGCTCCCTGTAACTCAACGCTGCCATCACGGTCATTACCGCGGTGATACCCCACACGACCAGCATCCATCCCGGAGCACCCACATTCCGGGCAATGTCAGCACTGACAATGAAAATGCCGGATCCAATCATCGATCCCATGATCAGTGCGGCTGAATCAAAAAGATTCAGTGACTTCCTGAACGTCCCGCTCTCTTTCATCAGGCTCGGTTTAAGGGTTACTTTTTTTCTCCTGCCGGAGGATCAAACGAAGCGACTGGTCATAGGTCCAGTAATTCCAGAACCAGTTAATAAAGATGAAAAGCTTGTTCTTTTGTCCGAGTATGGCCATCAAATGTACAAAGATCCAGACAAACCACGCCAAAAAACCATACAGCCTGATCCGGGGAAGATCAGCAACCGCCATGTTCCTTCCAATGGTCGCCAGGGAACCCTTGTCGATGTAGAAAAATTTCTTCAGAGGCCTTGAATGAACCAGGTTCACCAGGTTCTGTCCAAGCAGCTTTGCCTGCTGGATAGCTGTCTGTGCCACCTGAGGATGTCCTGCAGGATAGTGTTCACTTACCATCAGCGACATGTCGCCAATGGCGAAGATGCGGTCACAGCCTTCTACACGGTTATATTCATCCACCTTCAGCCGCCCTCCCTGTCCAAAGGTTTCAGCGGGAAATCCTTCCAGTGTATTGGCCCGGACACCGGCTGCCCATAACAACGTACGGGTTTGAAATGCAGGTCCTTCCCTTAAGGTAACAGCATACCCGTCAAAACTCTTTACATGAGAATTTAACCGTACATGAACACCCAATTTCTCAAGGTACCTCTTTGCCCGACCAGAGGAATGAGGACTCATGCCCTTTAATAAAACCGCATTGGCCTCGAACAGATATACCTGCATCTTGCTGAAATCGAGTTCAGGATAATCCTTGGGCAGTACATATTTCTTCATTTCAGCCAGCGCTCCGGCCAGTTCCACCCCGGTAGGCCCCCCGCCAACCACCACTATGTTCATCAGCGTAGCGGCTTCGTTCTCATCCCGGGTAGCAAGCGCTTTTTCATAATTCTGCAGGATGGTGTTGCGGATGTACAACGCTTCTGAGGTCGACTTCATCGGGATGGCGTTTCTGGCAATGTCCTCCATGCCAAAAAAATTGGAATCAGCACCCATGGCGAGGACCAGGTAGTCATAATCAATGGTTCCAATGCTGGTGTATAGCCTTCCCCCAGCAGGATCAACACGTTGTGCCTCCGCTACCCGGAAGTGAATATGCTTCTTTTTCTGGAAGATCTTCCGGAGTGGAAATGAAATGGAGCTTGGCTCCAGTCCTGCTGTGGCCACCTGGTAAAAAAGTGGCTGAAACTGATGAAAATTGTTCCTGTCAAGGAGAATGACCTGGAAAAAAGTGGCGGGCAGAAGCATCGCCAGCTTAAGCCCTGCAAATCCGCCGCCGACGATCACCACACGCCTGCGGTCGTTTTCAGGTATCCTGGGAATAGGTAAGGAATCATCCATGGAAGGCAAAAGTATGTATTTTTTTAGCTTTCCTCATTAGGAAATTTTGCAATTCTGTTTACCTTTAAAGGCTCATTTTTCAGTCCATCAGATGATTTTCCTAATCCCTTACGAATGAGTACAAACAAAGAAGCCTGGGGCTCCAGGATCGGACTTATTCTGGCCATGTCGGGCAATGCAGTCGGTCTTGGCAATTTTCTGCGATTCCCCGTTCAGGCGGTCCAGAATGGAGGTGGAGCATTCATCATCCCCTACCTGATATGCTTCTTACTTCTCGGGATACCGCTGCTCTTTGTCGAATGGGCGATCGGAAGGTATGGCGGAAGGTACGGTCACCATACCACACCCTTTGCCATGGAAAGGATGGGTAAATCCAGCTTATGGAAATACATAGGCGTTTTCGGTATATTTTCCAACATAGCCATTGCCGCATATTATTGCTATATAGAAAGCTGGACACTTTCCTACACCATGCATTCGGCGATGGGATCCTTCCGTGGCCTGAACCAGCACGAGGTAGCAGGGTTCTTTACCAATTACCTCGACCTTTCCACAACAACAACAGGATTACCTTTCGAAGCCATCATTTTCTTCCTGCTATGCATGGTCTTAAATACATGGGTACTCAGCCGGGGCTTAAGCGGAGGGGTTGAGAAGATGGCCAAAATAGGCATGCCTTTGCTGATCTTTTTCGCCATCTTTCTTGCCATAAAAGGGATTACCCTCAGGGCTGGGCAAGAAAATGCAGTGAACAGCGGCTTGGTGGGATTGAATTTCCTTTGGACCCCTCATTATGATTCGCTGCTCAATCCTAAAGTCTGGCTTGCAGCCGCAGGTCAGATCTTTTTCACCCTTTCGCTGGGCCAGGGCTCTGTACAATGCTTCGCATCCTATGTGAAGAAGAAGGATGACATTGCACTCAACGCCATGTCAGCCGGCTGGATGAATGAATTTGTGGAGGTGGTCCTCGGCGCCTCGGTCATCATCCCCATTTCCATTGGCTATCTCGGCATCGATAAAGTGATTGAATTGACCGGACTGGGGGGGCTTGGACTCGGATTCCGTACCATGCCTTTCCTGTTTCAGCAATGGGGACCTGCCCTGGCTGCCATGGCAGGGATCGCATTCTTCGGGCTGCTTTTCTTTGCAGGGATCACCAGCTCTCTGGCTATGGGAACACCCATCCTTTCATTCATGATGGATGAGTTCAACTGGTCGCGTAAAAATGCCGCACTGGTATTCGGGGGTGCCGTTACCCTTTTGGGATTGCCAACGGTTTTCTTCTTCCAGCAGGGCGTGCTCGACGAATATGACTACTGGGCGGGGACCGTTTCCCTTGTGGTATTCGCCATGCTGGAGATGATCATGTTCTCGTGGGTGTTTGGAATGAAAAAGGGCTGGAGGGAGATCACCGCAGGATCCGATATCAGGGTGCCCACCATTTACAAATTCATCATCAAGTGGGTCACACCCTTCATCCTCATCATCGTGTTCTTTGGATCCCTGGTCAGACCAGCAGGGGATGAATGGACAAAAGTATCGCTGACCAGCTGGCCCCTGCACAGGGAAAGCATCATCGGTCAGCTGATCCACAAGGATATCGGCCCGAACTCCTCCTGGATCGCCCGGGCGTTCTATGCAGAATCAGAATGCATCGTCGATTCCATTTACATTGAGAATGGAAAAACGGTCATTCAGGCGGATTCACCTGATCATCTTACCAGCGTGACGTACATTCTTCGCAAAGGCAATGAACCCGCAGTCAGGGTTGGTGACCATCTGCAGGCAGGGGATGAATTGTATACGGGCCGTGTGTACAATCGTGTGCTGTATCTCAATGTGGCCAGGGTATTGCTGCTGTCGCTCTTTGCGTTCTCGGCATTTCTCGTTTACAAGGCATCCAGGCGAAGAAAAAAACATGCACATCATCCTTTAAAAACAACCGCCTCATGAATACTTCAGCCCTTATCTTTATGGTACTGGCCCAGGTAACCATCACTGCCATCATGCTTACGTTCCTGATCAGGGCTATGCGGGCTAAAAAGAGGCCGGAACCGGATTCATACTCCGATAATGATGAGGAGGAAGAATGATTCGTTCTTAACCGAATCCATCGGCAAATAATTTTCTTCCTTTTGTTTCCGGGAAGGTCCATACCCACATTCCGGTCAGCAGGGCAAACAGTACGGCCAGGGAGATTCCCCCTCCCAGTCCGTAACGTGTAGCGATCAGCGAAATGGCCACTGGAGTAAAGAACTGAATACCCCTGGCCAGGTTGAAAGCCGATCCCATGGCCGTACTTCGTATCGACGTGGGGAAAAGTTCAGAGAACAAGGAACCATACCCTCCGAACATACCGGTTCCGAATCCAACGAGGAACATAAAACTCAGGATGATCAGGGGATACATCACTACGTGATCCCAGAATACGGTGATCATCAGCAGGCCAACGGCCATGATGCAGGAATAGATGGTGTAGGCCGGCCTTCTGCCGAGTCTGTCAGCCACATAGCCAAAAAAGAAATAACCCAGAAAACCACCTGTCTGTGTCACCAGGATCCAGAATGCAGATTTGGTGAGGGTAAAGTTACGTTCATTATGAAGGTAGCCAGGTATCCAGGAATAGGTGAGCCAGTATGCCGACATGTCAAAGATGGCCAGCACCAGTGCGAGGAGAAAATACCTGCGGTGCTGCTTGGAGAAAAGAGCCAGGAAGTTGTTTGAATAGGCAGGCTTGATTCCCTCTCCTGAGCTTGCTTTTTGTTTCTGCATCTCTTTCTTTTGCAGCCAAAGATCTGATTCCGGAAGGCTCCTGCGGATAATAACCACCATCAGTGCGGGAAGAATGGAGATGAAGAAACAGGCCCGCCAGCCAATGACCGGAGATAGCAGGCCACCCACCACCGAAGCCAGTGCAATGCCCAGAGGAGCCCCTGTCTGCATGTAGGCACAATACCTCCCGCGAACCTTTGCCGGGAACGTCTCTCCAACGAAAGTCTGGCCCGTCGCCCACTCGCCTCCGACCCCCAGGCCGGTAATGACCCTGAAGATCATCAAAAACCAGAAATTGCCGGCAAGACCTGAGAAAAAAGTACCCAGGCTGTAGGTCAGGATGGTCCATTGCAGCACGGCCTTTCTCCCGAACCTGTCGGAAAGCATACCGAAGATCACACCACCGATGGCCGTGGCCGCCAGGGTGGAACCCAGGATATACGACATCTGGAGGTTGCTGAAACCATATTCCTGCGAGATCGGAATGAGCAGGAAGGTGAACAGGATCAGGTCATAAAAGTCGAAAACCCAACCTGCCCAGCTCATGATCAGGATCCTGTAATGTTGCCGGGTGATCGTCGGGGATTCGTTGAGGAGCTGTACTGAAATAAGATGACTATTTTTAGGTTTTACTTCCTTCCCGGATATACGTTCAATGCCTCTTTCAGGCATTTCATTGCCATCTGAAGATCTTCGACCTTTAGCACATAGCTGATCCTGACCTCGTCGAGGCCCCTGCCCCTGGTGGCATAGAATCCCGTGGCGGGAGCCAGCATGACAGTTTTTTCCTCAAAGTTAAAATCCTCCAGGAGCCACTTGCAAAACCTATCGGAATCATCAATGGGCAGCCGCGCTACAGCATAGAACGCCCCTTTGGGAACCGGACAGAAGGCTCCCGGCATCCGGTTGATGGATTCAACGACCACATTCCTCCTGGAAGTGTATTCGTTAAGCACAGCCGCAAAATAAGATTCCGGAACATCAATGGCCGCCTCGGCAGCCACCTGCCCGAAAGTGGGTGGACTCAGCCGTGCCTGGGCGAATTTCAGGGCAGTCTGCATCACTTCCTTGTTCCTCGATATCAGGGCACCGATCCGGATCCCGCAGGCACTGTAACGCTTCGAAACGGAATCCAGCAGCACGATATTCTGGTCAAGCCCCTTCAGATGCATGACAGAGGCATGCCTGGCACCGTCATAGCAGAATTCCCTGTACACCTCATCGGAAAAAAGAAAAAGATCGTGGTTCAACACGATATCCCGAAGCGTCTCCAACTCCTCCCTGGAATATAAATAGCCCGTGGGATTGTTCGGATTGCAGATCATGATGGCTTTCGTCCTTGGAGTGATCGCCTTTTCGAATTCCGAAATGGGAGGCAGGGCAAAACCATTGTCAATCACAGAAGGGATCGGCCGGACCACGACACCTGCGTTGATCGCAAAACCGTTATAATTGGCATAAAATGGCTCTGGAATGATCACCTCATCGCCTACATCCATACAGGAACCCATCGCAAAAAGAATGGCTTCCGAGCCACCGGTGCATGTCAGTATTTCTTCAGGTGTAATATGTATGTCATATTTTTTGTAATAGGTGGTCAGCTTTTCCCTGTACGAATAGATGCCGGCTGAATGGCTGTATTCCACGACTTTGGGCTTGAAGTTCCTGACCGCATCCATGGCAATGTCAGGCGTCTCAATATCGGGCTGGCCGATGTTAAGATGATAGACACGGATCCCTCTTTTTTTGGCCTGATCTGCGTAGGGTACCAGTTTCCGGATCGGTGAAGCCGGCATGTTTCGCCCTTTTTCTGAAATAGATGGCATAACGTTAGCGATTAAGATTCTTTCGCAAAGTTAAAAATATCTAAGAAGCTGAAATATTAACACGGCTATTTAGAAAGAAAATAAAAAAAGCCTGGCATTGTTGATATGCCAGGCTTTTCCATTGCATCAAACGTACTTATCGTGACGAGGGGGTGGATCCCTGGTCAACGTTCTTTTCGGGTACCATCTGCTGCGGGGGGGCTTTCACTTCACCCTTGATCTGCAGGGTCACCGTCGAGGTCCTGGCATTGGAGGTCACTACCACGCTTTTATTGATCACTCCTGCCCTTCCGGTGTTATATTTTACATCGATGACGCCGGTCTTACCCGGAAGAATGGGTTCCTTTGGCCAGGAAGGTACTGTACAACCGCAGGAAGATCTGACATTGGTCAGCACCAGTGGTTCCTTCCCCGTATTGGTAAAGGTGAACTTGCTGTCACCATTGCCATTGAGCTCAATGGTCCCGTAATCATGAACGAGCTTGTCAAACGATATCTCCGGCATGTTGGCCGAATCAATGACCGCTGACGTTACAGTGGTCTGGGCATTTACACCAAAGATCATGAACAAAACGAGTACGCCGCTTAATACTACTTTTTTCATTGTTATTGGATTTTAGGTTATTGTTCTTTTGAAAACTGGCAAAATTATATAAAATTCACGATGCAGGTTCTAATAATTGATACTTAATTTTTTGAACATCGTCCCGTCGTTTATTATCTTTACTGCTTCTGTAAAATCATCATCTATGGCGCTGATCACTTCAAAATAGGCGCTGTAATCAAACAAATTTCGTGCAATAAGTGCTTTGAGGACATAAAAAATCTGATCTTCAGAATCCTCCAGACCCTTTTGATCGTATTTAACTCCCTCTTTTTCAGCATAATCAGTAAACATTTTCAAGAATTGTTCTTCTTTGCTGAAACTGAGATTAAAATTCTGGATGGTCTTGTAGGTCCGTTGCAATTCTTTACGATGGTCATCCATGTATTGCAGTGTGAAGTTGTTGAACAGGTTGTTCCGCCGCAGTTCAATGTAATAGTCAGAATAGACCGTGGAATCAAATGGAATGAAGACATCCGGCATGATGCCCCCTCCGCCGTAAACGATCCGGTGCGCAGGGGTGTAGAATTTCAGTGAGTCGGGAAAATGGATGCTGTCAGCATGGGTGAGTTCGCCATTCTGGATGCGTCTTTGGAAATCCTTCTGGTATTCTTCGAGGCCATCTTCATAAGGTTTCTGGATGCAGCGTCCGGTAGGTGTAAAATACTTGGCTGTTGTCAGGCGGATCACAGATTCATCAGGAAGCCGGAAAGGTTTTTGCACAAGACCTTTGCCAAAAGAGCGGCGCCCGAGGATGATTCCCCGGTCCCAGTCCTGGATGGCACCTGCAACGATCTCGCTGGCGGATGCGGATCCTTCATTGATCAGGACGACCAGCTGTCCTTTCTCAAAAGTTCCCTTCTCCGTGGCAATAAAATCGGTTTTGGGACTCTTCAATCCTTCCGTGTAAACGATCATTTTCCCCTTACCAAGAAACTCATCTGCCAGCTCATGAGCAGTCTCCAGGTACCCTCCCGAATTATACCGCAGATCCAGAATGAGTTTGTTCATACCCTGACCCCTCAAAGTATCTATGGCAGCATGGAATTCATCCATGGTGGTTTTGGAAAAACGGTTGAGCTTGATGTAACCAATGTCCCGGGTGGCCATGAAAGCAGCATCCAGGCTGTTGACCGGAATCTGGTCACGGATGATGGTAAATTCAAGCAACTCGGATTTGCCTTTACGGTAGATGGAGACATCCACACGGGTTCCCTTCTCTCCCCTGAGCCGGCTCTGAACATACTCATTGGTTACCTCCTTCCCTGTTGCATCCTCACCATTGATCCTCACGATCTTGTCGCCCGCAAGGATGCCCAGCTTATCCGAAGGTCCCCCCGGAACAGGAGCTATGACCAGGATCGTATCCTTAAAGATCTGAAACTGAACCCCGATACCTTCAAAATTTCCCACCAGGGGCTCTTCAGCCTTCCTGACATCCTCCGTCGAAATATACACGGAATGCGGATCCAGCTCCTTCAACATCTCGATGATCGCTGATTCAACCAGATCAGGCTGATTGACCGTGTCGACATAGAAATAATCAATGATCTGCAGGGTGGCAGCAAACTTCTGGATGGTTTCCCTGGGATCAGCAACCTGCGCCGACAGCAGGAAGGGTAATCCTGCAAAAAGCAGTATCCGGCCAGCAGGCAGGATGGATCGTATAGTTATGTTTTTCAGGAATGAGTGCATGTTGAGTGAATTTCCGTTGTAAAGAACTGCAAAATTACGATAATGTAATACCGCAAACATATAACAATTTAAACTATTTTTGATTTTGAAAAGGCCTGGATTTAACATACTTTAACAGTCCCGCCGGCCGGGCCTGCAACAGATGATGGCAACATTATGAACGTCGAACGGCAAAATCTGATCCGCAGCAGCATCGTACCTTTTCTTTTCATCCTTCTGTTATGGATGATCAAAGGAGCGGAACTCATTTTCCAGTTCGATCCGGGCTTCCTTGGCATCTACCCCCGCAGGCCCGAAGGACTTCCGGGAATCTTGCTCTCACCGCTGATCCATGGTGATGTGAAGCATCTGGCAGCCAACACCATCCCCCTGCTCGTCCTTGGAACGGCCATCTTTCATTTTTATCGTGAAATTGCCTGGAAGGTGATTATCCTGCTATACCTTGTCCCTGGTATCTGGGTGTGGTTCGGCGCCCGCGACGCCTATCATATCGGGGCCAGCGGACTGATCTATGGTCTGGCTTCTTTCCTGTTTTTCAGCGGATTGATACGGCGTGACGGGAAATTGATGGCCTTGTCACTGCTGATCGTCTTTCTGTATGGCAGCATGGTCTGGGGCATATTCCCCAATTTCATCCCCGAAAAAAGGATTTCCTGGGAATCTCATCTTATGGGATTGATCGCAGGCCTCATCCTGGCCATTTACTTCCGCAAACTTGGCCCGCAACGAAAGATATACGAATGGGAGCTGGAGGAGGATGAGGATGTGGATGAACCAGGCCATGATGAAGGCAATGCCGATGACAGAACGGATGGTACTCAGCCTCCGGGTTCCAGGATAAGGTATACGTTCAAAGAATGACCATCCGGAAGCTATTTCTTCCGAAGCCATAACCGGTCGTACAGGAAAAGAGCTACCACTGTGGCCAGGCCGATGCCTGAGAAGACCATCCATATCCGCGAAGGATGATAGGTATTCCAGAGATAATCCGTAAGAGCCATCTGATCCATTCCCATCAGCTCTGAAGCGCGGCTGAGGTAATCGTTCTGCGTGAAAGAGCCTGATATTTCAGGTATGGACAGCCCGCGGGCAGCCACCTCGGTCCTGAGCAGGCTGATTTTGTCGGCCATGTTCGTATAGACACCACCGGATAGCAGCCCTGCGATGAAATTACCTCCTGCAAGGGGAATGAAAGAACACCCCATGTACAGTGCCACCTTATCCTTTGGGGCAATGCGCCCGATGTATTCCGATATCTTCGGGGAACTGGCCATCTCCCCCAGTCCGAAGATCAGCAGGGAGATGAACAGATAAAGACCGTTCTGGGTGATGAACCACAGGCCGATGCCGATGGAGCATACCAGGATCCCGCCCATCATGGCATTGAGCGGTCGGAACCGCATGACGAAGCTGGAGACCAGGATCTGAAGAATGATGATGTAGAATGCATCCATGTTCGTGAGCCGCTCCGGAGCTATCGTGCCCATCGGCGTACCAAAGGCCTGGGCAAGCCCCGGCGAAATGGAGGCAATCGCCTTGTAAACGACCGTGGTGTCGACCCATTGCTCAATGAATACCGGCAACGTATAAAAAAGCTGATTGTACATTGACCAGAATCCGATGATGATCAGCAGAAAAACCACGAACCTGAAATCGGATAGGGCTGACCCGATATTCTTCAGGACGTGGACCAATGCTTTGCCCAGCCGGTCGGTATTCTTTTCCCTGGCAGGTTCCTTATAGAAAAACAATACAATCAGAAGATTGACAAGGATGACGGCGGCCGACATAAGAAACACATATTTCCAGCTCGCAAGCCGTAAATCAGAAGCAAACAGCGGGCCTATGAAAGCCCCTATATTCACCATCATATAAAAGATCCCAAAACCGATGGAGGAGGTTTCCGCATCCGTGGTCTTGGCGACCGTGGCCTGGATGACAGGTTTGAACAGGCCGGCTCCAAGCCCTACATAAAAGAATACAATGAACATCATCGTGTAAGAGGTAAACTGTCCCATCAGGTAATAGCCTGTGGTAAGGATCAGGTAGGCGACGATCAGCACCTTCTTGAATCCGAACTTATCGGCGAGGGCGCCGGTAATAACGGGTAAGAAATAAAGGGTCATGACCACCGTGCCCATCAGAAGTCCTTTTTGCGTCTGGGAGAATCCCAGGGCACCGGTCTCCCTGGATCCGGTCAGATACAGGGCCAGCACCATAAACATGCCGTACCAGGCCCAGCGTTCAAACAATTCCATCACATTGGCCCACCAATAGGTGGAAGGAAGTTTTCGGAAGACTCGGGTTACATTGCTCATCATCCACGGTTTTACATTCGCTGGGTCATAATTAAAGGCAAATATAAGGAAGAATTCAAACGACGGAGGTCACGCAAAAAATGTCGGTCAAGCCTTGGTCACAAACCAGTCGTAAGATAGGGCAGGATGCGGGTCACCAGCTCCGGACGCAGTCCCTCAATACCGTACAGAGCATTCAGGGAGTCGACGGGATGATGCCCGTCGCGGTAGTTGACAATCTGCTTCACATCTTCATACTCCAGGTAGGGATGACGAAGCAATTCCCTGAAGGTGGCGGTGTTCAGGTTCATCTTCCGGATAACAGTAACATCCACACTCAGGTAAGGAATGATCGTCCGCAGAGCAATGGTATCCATGCCGTAGATCTCCTTAAGCTGGCTCAGATCGGCATAACCTCCCAGCGACTCCCGGTATTTCAGGATGCGTGCTGCCAGCACCGGCCCGATACCTCTCAGGCGGACCAGTGCCAGTGAATCAGCAGTATTCAGATCAACGATCCGCGGTTCTTCATGGCTTTTTTGCACGTACGCTGACCTGGCAGGCCCCGCAGATGATGCATTGAACGACACCGGTGCCTGTCCGGGCTGATGGTTCGGTCCCGCTGCACTGTCTTCCGCAAGGGTATCCGTGATCATGGACTCCAGTAACCTGACCTGCTTTTCAAAGGAGGAGAATTCGAAGGATCTCCTTGCCATTAGAAAGGGCATTCCAATCCTCAGCATGACAAAGATAAACAGGATGACCGAAAGCATAAAGATACCCCTTTGTTCCCTTACTGAAAAGGAAAACATGTCTTTTACAGGATCCTTGAGATTCATGCCGTAGTGGTTAGTAAAGACATTACGTAAGAATGGATTTACCGATGGCGCAATGCAGGCATTTCTTCTTGTCGCAGTACTTTTCCTTGAGTTCCAGCAGTGCCTGGGTGTTCCATGCGTCGGATACAGGTATCCCCAGAGCTACCCACCGTCGCATCATGGCATTATTTTCTCCGGGTAATTGACGGAGCAGGTCGAGCGATCTGTCCTTGATGTCCTGCCGACCTATGGAGTGCCCGCTGGTGAACATAAGAGGAATGGCCGCATTGATGATCATCAGTTCAACCGCCTCATAGCCAAGGCCTTTTCTTTTATTGCGGGATGGCCGGTCAAAAATATAATGTACATCCCAGTAATCTGAAGCCTGACACTCAAAAAGAGAGACCATTTCTTCGATAGTGGCTGCTGCCAGGATTTGACTGAACAGGCGGTTCTGCCGGTGCAGCAGATCTGCCAGCTGAGCGATCCGAACGGTTGGGAACGAAGGTGGCCGCAACCGCAGGAAATTCCATAGGTGATCCTGCATGGGGACCAGACCATGTTTTTGCCGGAGAAACTGGTACTCCTGCCTGAGCTGCCTGGGATATTCATCAATGAAATGGTCATGCAGCATACCTGCCTGACCAAAAAGCAATGCCTCAAGACGAAACTTCTGATCCCTGCATCGCTGGATAAGGCAATAGGGCAATGAACGGGCGAGCCATTCAAAAGCCTGTGCATTGACCCTGGCTCCGAAATTTCGGACTACAAGGATATAGGCCACTTCTTCCCAGCTTTGATGACAGGTCTCCAGCAGCTGGAGTATCCCGTTTGCCCTGTGCTGCATACGCTCCGCCATCACCCGGTCGAGCATCGCGTGCTGCTTGACGGGATTTACCATGGAGATCATGTTCTCACACGGAATCCAGCGCCGGGCCATTTTCAATTCATGATAAACGGCCAGCAGCGATAGATCAATATTATCGCGAATACATAGAATGGGAATGCCCTCGCTGCTGAACCGGTCAACGGGCTGATCATCCTCTCCCACCACATGCAGTATGATGTTCTCATATCGCTTATTTTGAGTATGTCCATGCTTCTGCCAGTCCGACCACCTCACATGAATTTCCACATTCCCCGCCCATAACGTGGATCCGATCCTTATCCGGGCATTTGAAAAATCAGGACCCTCATCTGTATTGTATTCTCCGGGTTTTATCACCAGGATCTCTTCGCCTGAAGAAGTGACCAGTCTGCCACGCAGTAACTGGAACCTCCAGAGATACTGTAAAAATTCTTCCGTCATCGTATGAATTTATACTGGTTAATCCGTTTTGTGCCATTTTGTGACCCTGCCCGACCGGTAATTTTTGCCGGAGGGATGATTAATTTTGATTTTTATCAATAAAAGATTTACTTTTGCATTACGGCAAAATCGCTTTCATGAAAGAAGTGGATGCATTACTTTCTGATATTTATCTAAAGATCAGAAAGTTAATAGAAACACAGAACTCCCTGAAAGCGGAGAATGCCGGTCTAAAGGAATCCCAAAAGGAATTAAAAAACTTAATTACACAACAAGCAACTAAAATACGCGTACTGGAAGCAAAGCTGGATCAATATGCGGTCTCACAAACACTGGAGTATACGGATATTGATCTGGCGCGAAAAAAAATAGGCGGGCTCGTTCGGGAAATCGACAAATGTATCAGTCTTTTAAATAAATAAACGTTCCTTTACCGGAACTGACAATGGAAGAACTATCCATCACTTTATCACTTGCCAACCGGTCCTATCACATGAAAATTCATCCCAGGGATGAGGAAATTGTGAGGAAGGCTGCCAAAGAGATAAATGAACTGATGAAAGAATATGCTGACATCTATGCTTTCAACGACCAGCAGGATTTGCTGGCTATGGTTGCGCTGCACTTTACCACAGCTGCAATTCATGCCGAATACAAGTTGCTGGCTTCCGAAACCATGATATCCCAGAGACTATCTGAACTGGATGAAGCGCTGACTTCAACCATTTAAAGACTGAGCACAACGTTCTTTGAAAAAGACCGACGAGATACCCGCAATTATTCAAGTCAGTATGTAAACTCAACACAAAAACCAATAGGGTTTATGGCTCATTGGTTTGAAGAACAGGCTTTGGTGACCGGGCAAAACCGGGATTCTTATTGAAAGATAAGAACGATTGAAGTTCGAAAAACCAGGCTACCCTAACCATTTCATTATGGGGTTTATCATAAACGGTTGGATAATCTGCGGGTTTTTTTTGGTACGTGAACCGTCTATACACACGTCAAACCTCAGGTCAATGAGAATATTAACTAATACATAATGCGATGATTATATACTACATACTGGCGGTCATAGCAGGGTTGGTTGCAGGATTTCTTATCACCAGCACCCTGTTACGCAAGGCCGTCGAGAAAAAAAGTGAACGAATCCTGAGAGAATCAGAGGAAAAGGCGGAGATGATCAAAAAAGACAAGATCCTGCAGGCCAAGGAGAAATTCCTCCAATTGAAGGCAGAGCACGAAAAGATCATCCAGGAAAAGAATAACCTGATCCAGAAAGGTGAGAACCGGTTAAAACAGAAAGAAACCCTTTTTTCACAAAAACTGGAGGAGATGCAGCGCAAACAAAAGGAAGTGGGTACCATGAAGGCCAGCCTGACCTCACAGCTTGAGCTGATCAACAAAAAGCAGCAGGAGATTGAAAAAGCCGCCAAGAAACAGATCGAACAACTGGAAGCCATCTCGGGGATATCAGCGGCAGAAGCAAAGGCACAGCTGATTGAATCCCTCAAGGACGAAGCCCGCAGCGAAGCCATGGCGCACATCAAGGATATTGTGGATGAGGCCAAACTGACGGCTAACCGCGAAGCAAAAAAGATCGTGATCGAGACCATCCAGCGCACAGCGGTGGAACAGTCGGTCGAAAACACCGTATCGGTATTCAACATTGACAACGACGAGATCAAGGGCCGCATTATCGGCCGCGAAGGAAGGAACATCCGTGCACTGGAAGCCCTTACCGGGGTGGAGATCATCATCGACGACTCCCCGGATGCGATCATCCTGTCGGGGTTTGATCCGGTCCGACGCGAAATAGCACGCCTTTCCCTGCATAAACTGGTTTCAGACGGCCGTATCCACCCTGCACGCATCGAAGAGGTTGTGGGCAAAACGAAAAAACAGATCGAACAGGAAATCATCGAAACCGGAAAAAGAACCTGCATCGACCTGGGCATTCACGGCATCCATCATGAGCTGATCCGTATGATCGGCCGGATGAAATTCAGGAGCTCCTATGGACAGAACCTGCTCCAGCATTCAAAGGAAGTGGCCAACATGTGCGCCACGATGGCTTCGGAACTGGGCCTGAATCCTAAACTGGCCAAGCGTGCAGGGCTCTTGCACGATATCGGGAAAGTACCCGACAATGAACCGGAATTACCTCATGCGCTCCTCGGTATGAAACTGGCTGAGAAATTCAAAGAAAAGCCGGAAGTTAGCAACGCCATTGGCGCCCATCATGATGAGGTGGAGATGGAGTCCCTCATTGCACCTATCGTACAGGTGTGCGATGCCATTTCAGGAGCCAGGCCGGGTGCGCGGCGCGAAGTGGTGGAAGCCTATATACAGAGGCTGAATCACCTGGAAGAGCTGGCCCTCTCCTACCCGGGCGTCGTAAAGACCTATGCGATCCAGGCAGGCCGGGAACTCAGGGTGATCGTTGGTGCGGATAAAGTTACCGATAACGAAGCTAACCAGATCGCATACGATCTTTCACGGAAGATACAGGACGAAATGACCTACCCTGGCCAGATCAAGATCACCGTGATCCGGGAAACACGAGCCGTCAGCTACGCAAAATAAAGCACTATGATTTATAAAACGTATGACATTCCTTACCATAGGATATCATCCGTTTATTTTGCCTTGTGATAGGGATCCGGCCAGGAACTATCCAAACCCAGCCTTCCCGCTGCATGCAGCGGGAAATAGGGATCCCTTAGGAATTCCCTGCCGATCAGCACCAGGTCGGCCTGTCCTGCCTGGATGATTTGCCTGGCATGCAAAGGATCGGTGATCATCCCCACTGTCCCTGTCAGCACTCCGGCTTCCCTGCGGATCCGTTCTGAAAAACCGGTCTGGTAGCCTGGGACCGGGTGGATCTTTTGTTCGGGTACCAGCCCTCCGCTGGAGCAGTCAACCAGGTCAACATCGGCTGACTTCATCCGCCTGGCAAGTTCAACAGCCTGGTCCGGTTCCCATGATTCCTCATCCGGCATCCAGTCCGTTGCCGAAATCCTTACCAGCAAAGGCATGGAATCCGGGATAACTTTCCTCACTGCGTGGATGACTTCCATCAGAAAACGTATCCGGTTCTCAAACGTACCCCCGTACCTGTCGGTTCGTTTATTGGACAGTGGCGATAAAAATTCATGGATGAGATACCCGTGCGCACCATGGATCTCCATGATGCCGAAGCCGGCTTCCACAGCCCTGACAGCCGCCCCTGCAAAAGCATCTGTGAATTTACTGATCTCAGCCTCCGTCAACTCCTCAGGGGCTCCGTCAAGCGGATAATAACTGACCGGACTTGGAGCCACGATCCGTTCCCAACCACCCTGGCTAACCTCCACCCGCCAGTTGCCCAGCCAGGTCTGCGACCTCCCTGCTTTCCTTCCCGCATGCCCCAGCTGAATGGCAGGTACACTTCCCTGATCGCGTAAAAATTCTGTGATCCTTTTCAGAGGCCCGATCTGGCCATCATCCCACAGACCCAGATCCCAGGGAGTTATCCTGCCTTCAGGAGCCACTGCAGTGGCCTCCACGATGATCAATCCCGCGCCACCGACAGCCCTGCTGCCATAATGGACAAAATGCCAGTCATTGGCCCTGCCTTCATCAGCTACGTACTGGCACATCGGTGACACTCCGATCCTGTTCCTCAGGCTGACTCCCCGTATGGTCAATTCAGTGAATAAATCCGCCATGATAATTAGGTGTTACATGATTTACACTCCAAAATTAAGGGATTCGGTTTAACTTTGCTATGTCCTGCAATCGAGAATGAACAGAATTCTAACACTGACCGGATTGTTTATCGGATCATTCATCCTTGTAACCGGCTTCGACCGTTGCCGGCAGGATGACCGCTCCGCCGGGGATAACGGTAGTCCAAGAAATGAACAGCCATCATTCATCAAGCCTGGGCAAGCGTCCGGAGCCAGTGAAACTTTTCTGGAAGATACACTGCAGGAACATAAACTTACGCCGGATATCCTGACAAAGGGCCATGCAGGGAAAAAGAAAAAGAAGACCGCTTCTCCCCCGCCGGCCTATGACCAGCAAACCATTCAGCAGCGAATGGAAACCATCCGGCGGCTGAGAGCCTCGGCTAATACCCCTGACATCGCATCAAGCAAGCAATGGCTGAATGCCCTGGATATGAGGAAGGACCAGTTGAATGAATGGCTGGCACTGGTCAATCCCAGCACATACTTCTGCGTCAGTTTTGATAATGATATTTTTACAAATACCGACCGGTATTATACCAATGGGATCCGGTTTGACCTGATCGATCCGGGATTCAACCGGTCGTTTCTGACCAGACTGATGATCCCATCGAAAGGTCCGGCCAGGAACTACTATGGTATAAGCCTGGTCCACAGGATGTACACTCCCTGGGATCCGCACCTGGATACCATTACCCCCGGGGAGAGGCCTTTTTCATCCTATTTTTATCTTGGATTCAACAGGGTATCGAATACGCTGGGTAAAAGATACCGGCAGATGTCAGCCCTCAACATCGGACTGATAGGATCTGCAGCCCAGGGAGAGATGCTTCAGGAAGCCATTCACATTACAGAGCTGTCAGGCTGGAAATACCAGATCAGCAACGATATCATACTGGATTATCTTTTTCACTCAGAGGCAGCACTCATCAGGCGGCGATCCATCGAAATCGGGGCATGGGCCAACGCGCGTGCCGGTACGCTCTACGACCAGATCAGCATCGGCCCCTACCTCATCACCGGAATCTATGATCCGACATACGTGGATCAAATCACCGAAGGCACATGGGGAATTTCAAATCCTGAATCAGACAGGGCTCAATGCTTTGTTTTTTACCGTTTCAGAACCACCCTGGTAGGTTATGATGCAACCCTCCAGGGGGGGGTATTTACCAGGAGTGAGTACACACTGAGTACCGATCAGATCAGGCATGTAACCTTTGAGCACAACCTCGGATTGGCAGCGGCCTATAAATGGGTATCCTTCCAGGCGGAATATACCAGGCTTTCACCGGAGTACGACGGATGTGAATCCCATGAGTGGGTACGCTGCTGCCTCACCTTTACCTTCTGATCATTGGAGCGACTCCGCAAAAGAAGTGACCAGACGGCAAAACGCAGGTTCGGTGGCTGAAGCCATACGAAGGAGATCATCCACGCTGATGGGTTCAAGATGGTCCGGATCGCATTCATCGGTGATGACGGCCAGGGCTGAACAGGGCAGACTCATGTGATTGGCGACGATCACCTCCGGTACCGTGGACATTCCAACCACGTCGGCTCCGATATTTCTCAGGTAGCGATATTCTGCGGGTGTTTCCAGCATGGGGCCCGAAACAGCCACATAGACGCCTCTGTGCAAAAGAAGGTCGTACTGACGGGCAATTTCCATAAACTTTGCATTCATCCAGCCTGAATAGGGGCGGCTCATATCGGGAAATCTTGGCCCGAAGGCATCCAGGTTAGGCCCAATCAGCGGATTCCCCGGAAGCAGGTTGATATGATCCTCCACCAGCAGCAGGCTTCCTTTGCTGTACTCAGGATTCATCGAGCCACACGCGCTGGATATGATCAGGCACCGAATACCCAGCAGTTTCATCACCCGGATGGGCAGAGTGATCTGGTGAAAGGAGTAACCTTCATAATAGTGATAACGGCCATGCATGACCACGACACGCTTTCCTCTGAGCAGACCAAAGATCAGTTCACCCTTGTGGAATTCTACAGAAGCTGGCTGAAAATTCGGGATCGTCTCAAAAGGAATGCTCATTTCAATGTAGATCTCATCCAGCAATTTGCCCATGCCAGTCCCAAGCACGATGCCTATCTCGGCATGATTGAGACCTTTCCGGGTCAGGAACTGATAAGCCTGGTCAATGTCCTCAAACCGATTCATAGAATGACAGATTATGTTGCGATACGACAGCAAAATTAACAAATCTGCAATAGCAATTCATCATTCACTCCTCGGATCCTTCTTAACTGCCAGCTTCGCCATCTTCTCAACGGTAAGGCTGTGAAAATCAAACTCCTCGGTGACAGTTCCCAGTAAAAGATAGATACCGCTTCCCTTGAAAGGGAATTTGTTTGCCACAGCGGGAAAGTGGACCGAATCGAAAAATTCTCCGTCAGCATCCAGAAAAGTGCCGAAGTGCATCAGTTCCTTGTGAATGGTCTTCACGTATTTGATCGTCACCAGGCGTCCGACCATCCTGACCTTCTTCCCTACATTACCCGAAAGTTCCCTGGCTTTGATTTCCCCGCGAAAGGAAGTTTCCAGCAGATCAAACGCTGAGATCGTCACCGGGAATCCGATCAGTTCATACTCATCGTGGGCATCTTCCAGCATGGTCTGTTCAAGGTAAGGCAAGACAAAGTTCCTGGCCGGAGTATGGAATAATGGTACCGGGGTATGTTCGTTTTTATTCTTTCCAAAATACAAATGGGCCTCCCACAGGAGCTGTGCTTTTCTTTTGCCAGTAAAGCGGAATGCCCCGGCGCGGATGAGCAGGATCATCTGTTCCAGGTGTACATCAAGCCGTCGTATGAAATCCTCCAGGTCCTGATACGGCCCGTTGCTGTTTCGCTCAGTAGCAATGCCCTGGGCAACCTGCATCTCAAGGTTCATGATGTGAATGAAGCCCACATAGATCTCTTTCCCGCGGATGCATGTCGTATAATCACTCTGATTCACGCATGGCAGGCAGATCTCTGCTCCCTGCCTCCTGGCCTCGTTGAAATAGACCCAGGTATGATAGAATCCGCCAAAATTATTGATGACAGCCACCATGAACTCCAGGGGGTAGTGAGCTTTCAGGTACAGGCTCTGGAAACTCTCGACCGCATAGGAAGCCGAGTGGGCCTTGGAAAAGGAATACCCTGCAAACGACTCGATCTGTCGCCATACTTCGCGGGTGATCTCATCCGGGTAACCAAGTTCATGACAATTGGCGAAAAACTTTTCCACGATCAGTTCAAACTCTTTCCTGGAACGCGATTTTCCGCTCATGGCCCGCCGCAGTACATCGGCATCGGCCAGATCCAATCCGGCAAAATGATGACAGATCTTAAGCACATCCTCCTGGTAAACCATGACCCCGAAGGTCTCCTTCAGCTGTTGTTCCATCACCGGGTGGATATAGCTGAATCCATCGGGATGATGGAAACGATGAATGTACTCCCGCATCATCCCCGACCTGGCCACTCCGGGACGAATGATGGAGCTGGCAGCCACCAGGGTGAGGTAATCGTCGCAGTGAAGTTTTTTCAGCAATCCTCGCATCGCCGGGCTTTCAATATAAAAACACCCGATGGTCTCACCGGTCATGAGCTGCTTCTTCACCTGCGGATCTTTTTTAAATTCAGCCACCCGGTGGACATCCACTTTTATTCCCCGGTTGACGGCTATGATTTCCGCACATTCTTTTATATGCCCGATACCCCTCTGGCTGAGGATGTCCAGTTTTTCATACCTGAGCTCCTCCGCTACGTACATATCCCACTGGGTGGTGGGAAAGCCTTTGGGCGGGAGGTCCAGGGCAGTATAGCAGGTAAGGGGCTCTTCCGAGATCAGTACGCCCCCGGCATGGATGCTTCGGATGTTGGGAAAGTCAACCATGAGCTCAGCGATCGTATGGATGCGCCGCGTGATCTCATTCCGGTTGACCTCCGCCACGGGATTGGTCACCAGGCTGTCAATCTCCCGCTTCGGAAGACCGTATACCTTTCCCAGCTCGCGGTAGATGGAATTGCCTTTGAAGGTGGAGGTGGCTCCCAGCAACGCGGTATGCTCATGCCCGTACCGCTTGAAAATATAGTCCTGCACCTCGCTCCGCTCATCCCATGAATAGTCAATGTCAAAATCGGGGGGGCTGGTCCGGCGGGGATTGATGAACCGCTCAAAATACAGATCAAGGTCGATGGGATCCACATCGGTGATCTTCAGGCAGTAAGCAACCACACTGTTGGCACCGCTTCCCCTGCCTACGTGGTAAAAGCCCCTCGACATCGAATACCGTACGATATCCCATGTGATCAGGAAATATGATGAAAAACCCATCCTGTCGATGATCTCCAGTTCATGCCTCACCCTTTCGGTGGCTGTTTTATTGTTTTTGCCGTACCGGTAGATCAATCCGTCACGGGCAAGTTTCTCCAGAAGTACCTTATCATCGTACCTGTTTCCGGTAAAGGTTTGCTTATTCTTGACCCGATCGTAATCAAAACAGACCGAACATTCCGATAACAGACGCTCGGTATTTTGAAGGATGCGGGGATAGAATTCATAGTACTTCATCAATGAATCCACCGTAAGCATGACTTCTTCAGGTAAAGCTATCTGATCGGGTGCAAGCTTTGACATCAGCGTGTTATTATCGATCGCGCGAAGATTCTTATGGAGAATGTAACCGATCCTGTCTTTGAAGGTCACCGGGTGCAGGATCACCAGTCTGGACTGGTCATGACTGAATTCGGATGTGAATATTTTTCCGGCTTCCGACGGCCTTATCCCTATGTACTCGTTTTCCCTGAGCTGTTGTTTTGCACGGGAACCGAAGGGATAAATGACAAATACATGATCGAATTCCGGTGCCTGAACCGGAAAATCTTTCTGGTTCAGGTTGCAGGAAGTGATCAGTTCGTTTAGTTCCCTGAATCCTGCATTATTCCCTGCCAGGCAGGTATACTGATGAAGTCCATCCCTTCTGAACTCTGCACCTGCTACCGGTTTGATACCATTCTCGCCACACATCTTCACAAAATCGATCATCCCCATGGTATTATTGATATCCGTCAGGGCCATGATGTCAATATCTTTGCTGACTGCCTGGGCAATCAGGTCCTCCAGTGATAATGTGCCATAGCGGAGGGAGTAATAGGAGTGGCAGTTGAGGTACATGTTGTGTAAAATCCCAAATTATAAGCACCAAATTCCAAATAAATTCCAAAATCCAAATTTCACCCCACCCCCTGCCCCTCCCAGATCCCCGTTTAAACGGGGACCTTTGGGGAGGGGTTGTGGAGGGGCTGACCCTCAAAGACACACTGCCCTTCGCACCGCTTTCCGGCCGAAACGGTTCCGGATCCGGTCCATAGCCATGTAAAGACTGGTCATCTCGGGTGTATCCTCAAAGAGGTTCAGTTGCTGAACACCAGGTACCAGTTGGCTGAACCTCACTCCGATCAGTCTGACCAGCATCCTGCGCTGGTAGATCTTCTGAAAAAGATCAAGGGCGACACGGATGAGCTCATGGTCGAAAGAGGTATAGGGGATATGTTGTTGCTGGGTATGAGTATCAAAATTGGAGTACCTGATCTTCACCGTTACGCAGGATGTCAGTTTCTCCTGGCTCCGAAGTTCATACGCGATCTTTTCGACCATCGCGGTCAGTATCTCTTTCAGCCTGACCACATCGATGGTATCCTGCTCAAATGTCTTTTCCGTACTGATCGACTTGCTTTCAGCGTAGGGAGTCACCGGGGTGGAATCAATCCCGTTGGCTTTCTTCCAGATGATGATCCCGTTCTTACCCATCACCTTTTCCATCATTTCAACAGGTATCTCTGCCAGTGTACCAATGGTAATGATCCCCATCGACCGTAACAGATGATAGGTCTTATCGCCGATCATGGGTATCTTTCGGATAGACAGCGGAAACAGGAACGGTCTGACGATTTCATCGGGTATATATTTCTCGCCATTGGGTTTTGCCTCTCCGGCAGCGATCTTTGAAACGGTCTTGTTAACCGATAAACCCGACGAGATCGGCAAACCGGTGTGTTTCACGATCTTCTGCCGTAGTTCCTGTGACCATTTCAGGCATCCGAAGAAACGATCCATGCCGGTGACATCAATGTAATGTTCGTCAATGGATGCCTTTTCGAACAAGGGAGCTTCATCAGCGATGATATCCGTCACCAGATGGGAATACTTGCTGTACAATTCCATATCACCCCGGATATAGATTGCATGACTGCAGAGGGTCCGTGCCAGTTTCATCGGCATGGCGGAACTGATGCCAAATTTACGGGCCTCGTAGCTGCAGCTGGCTACTACCCCCCTGTCGGAAGTCCCCCCAATGATCACGGGTTTACCCACCAGCGATGGATTGACCAGCCGTTCCACCGAAACAAAAAATGTATCCAGGTCCATATGGATGATGTTCCTGCTTACAGCTTCCATAAAAATTTTTCCGTAAATGTTTGAAATGTGAATAATTGATCTATCTTTGATTAAATTTTGATCATTTTTACGACGATAAATTAATCATTTATCCGATCGGATGCAAATTTTTTAAGTGAATAGGTAACATTTAGTGGTTTAGGGGGATTAATGGTTGCAGGTTGCAGGTTGCAGGTTGCAGGTTTCAGGTTGCAGGTTACAGGTTACAGGTTTAAATCATGAAAATGTTATGGGAGATCATAAAATTTGCAGGAGTTATGAGGATCTTGAGATTTATTCGATCTCTTTTTCTCTGGCTTTAAAAATTCATAAACTCACATTACAATTACCTAAATATGAATTTTATGAACAAGGCAGTCAGATCAGAAGATCTTCTAAAAGTATTGTAGCTAATATTGTAGAAGGTTATGGAAGAAAAAGATATAAATCGGAATTTATCCGATTTCTGGTTTTCTCTCATGCGTCCTGTGATGAAACAATATTTCATTTAAAGATGATTAATGAAATTCATTCTGATAGTCATGAATGTCAGCTTATTATTGAAGAATATTCTAAATTAAGCAAAATGATATTTTCCTTTATCCAGTACGTTGAAAACAACTGGTTAGTTAAATGAATAACCTACAACCTGAAACCTGTAACCTGCAACTTGAAACCTGAAACCAAACTCCTATGTACTTCACTGCAAACATCCGCCTACTCCGCAAGCGCCGCGGGCGCACGCAGGACGATGTAGCCTTTGCGCTGAACATGAAACGTTCGACCCTGAGCGGCTATGAGAACCGGGTGGCCGAACCCGGTATCGAAGAACTCATCGCTTTTTCGAAATATTTCAACGTGGCGATCGACACGCTGGTCCGTGTAGATCTGTCAAAGCTTTCCGAAAGCCAGCTTTCGCAGCTCGAAAAAGGATACGATGTGTTCATCACCGGCAGTAAACTCAGGGTGCTGGCTACCACGGTCTCCCGGGATAATGAAGAGAACATTGAGATGGTCAGTGAAAAGGCCAGGGCGGGATATGTCAGCGGCTACGCTGATCCGGAGTATATCAGCATCCTGCCCACGTTCCGGCTGCCGTTTCTTTCCAGGGAAAGAAAGTACCGCGCTTTCCAGATCGAAGGCGACTCGATGCACCCCATCCCTGAAAAATCATGGGTGATCGGTGAATTCGTTCAGAACTGGAACCTCATCCGGAATAAACATGCCTATATTCTTCTGACTATAGAAGACGGGATCGTTTTTAAAGTAGTCGAGAATAGGATCAGGATGGATGGAAAGCTGGTGCTGCACTCCCTGAACTCTTTTTATAAACCCTATGAACTGCCTGTCACCCAGCTGAGAGAAGCCTGGAAATTCGTGACATTCCTCAGTTCGGAACTGCCAGGTCCCAATATGGAAAAAGAAGAACTGGTGGAAACGATACGGATACTGAAGAATGAAGTAAAGGCCATACAAACCAGGTTGAACCTGTAACTGTACCATTGCCCATGTTCGCGGTTGTTGATGTGGAAACTACGGGATTGAATCCCAAAACGGAAAAAATTACCGAGGTTGCGATCTTCCTGCATGACGGAAGAAAGATCACCCATGAATACACGACCCTGATCAATCCAGAGAAAAGAATACCTTACCGCATCACGCAGATGACCGGCATTTCGAATAAAATGGTGGAAGATGCACCGCGTTTTTGCGATGTGGCACGCGACATCCTTGAGCTCACTGAAGGCAGAACCCTGGTGGGTCATCATGTTGCATTTGATTATTCTTTTCTGAGGCAGGAGTACGGTAGCCTGGGTTATGATTTTCGCAGGGAGAAGCTATGCACCGTGAAAATGAGCCGCAAGCTGATCCCTCACAGGCGCTCATACGGACTGGGAAACCTCTGCAAGGATCTTGACATTGTGAATCCCTGCCGGCACCGGGCCGCCGGCGACGCTACCGCCACCGCACGACTCTTTGAATTCCTGATTTCCATCGAGCCGGCCATCACCTTCATCTCCCTGCGCGGTCTGAATTCCAACCTCAGAAAGGAAATCATTGATCAGCTGCCCGAACTGCCGGGTGTGTATTATTTCTACGATGAGAACGGGTATATCATCTATGTCGGCAAAAGCATCAATATCTCAGAACGCGTGCGTTCCCACCTGAGCGATAACCTCAGTAAGAAAGAACAGGAACTGAAATACCGCATTGCTGACATTGGTTACGAACTCACCGGGAACGAGCTGGTCGCCCTGCTGCTCGAATCCTCTGAGATAAAGAAATACCAGCCCATCTACAATACTTCCCAGAAAAGGACACTCCTGAACTGTGGCGTGTATACCTTCACAGACAACGCTGGATACCTGCATTTAAAAATAGAGCGTGATGCGAACGGATCCGTACCCATTCTGACTTTTAACAACATGACAGCTGCCAGGGAGTTTCTTTTCCAGCTTGCCGAGAAGCACGAACTCTGTCAGAAATTATGCAGCCTTTACAAAACACAGCATGCCTGTTTTTCGTACCATATCCACAAATGTCATGGAGCCTGTATCAAAAAGGAAGATCCCGAATCGTATAATCAGCGGGTTGAACAGGCTATCCGACCTTATCGCTTTGATAATGAAAGCTTTCTGATCATCGATGCCGGACGGACAAACGATGAAAAGGCCCTGGTGATGGTCGAAAACGGAAAATACCTCGGCTACGGCTACATGGATTCAGGCATTGCCACCAGTGATGTGGAATTCATGCGTTCCTGCATCAAACCGTTTGAAGATAACCGTGACGTACGGATGATCATCCGGGGGTATATCAGTAGGAACCGGGTGGAGAGGGTCATACTGCTTAAATGAATATCCAACATACGAACATACGAAGTGGAAGGCGAGGTGAAAGTAGAAGGGGATTTATGATTGGAAGGGTGAATTCAGATTTCTTCATTCCTATCAAAAATCTACTTCGCCTTTCCGTTCTACTTCAACCTCGTATGTTCGTATGTTGGATATTCAGTGAAACGCCTCCATCCCGGTAATATCCTCTCCCGTAATCAGCAGATGGATCTCGTGGGTGCCTTCATAGGTGATAACCGACTCAAGGTTCATCATGTGGCGCATGACGGGGAAATCACCTGTGATCCCCATGGCACCCAGGATCTGACGGGCTTCACGGGCCACCTCAAGTGCCATAAGTACATTATTGCGCTTGGCCATGGAGATCTGGGCTGCAGTGGCACGGTCTTCATTCCGCAACACACCCAGCCGCCAGGCAAGCAGCTGCGCCTTGGTGATCTCCGTCAGCATCCGGGCCAGTTTTTCCTGGGTGAGCTGAAAGGCCGCAATGGGCTTCCTGAACTGCTTACGTTCCTTCGCGTAGCGGACGGCAGTATCGTAACAATCCATGGCAGCTCCGATGGCTCCCCAGGCAATCCCGTACCGGGCCGAATTCAGGCACATCAGAGGGCCTTTGAGCCCGTAAATACCCGGAAAGATGTTTTCCTTCGGTACCCTGACATCGTTGAATACCAGCTCCCCGGTCACCGACGCTCTCAATGACCACTTGTTGTGTGTTTCAGGCGTGGTCAGGCCCTCCATGCCCCTCTCGACGATCAATCCCCTGATCTCTCCGGTCTCATCCTTTGCCCAGACAACGGCAATATCGCAGATGGAAGCATTGGTGATCCACATCTTGGCGCCATTGAGCAGAAAATGATCTTTTTTTTCTTCGATACGGGTGATCATACTGCCTGGATCCGACCCATGATCGGGCTCGGTCAGGCCGAATGCTCCGATCATTTCCCCTTTGGCCAGTTTCGGAAGGTATCGCCTGCGCTGCTCCTCACTGCCAAAACGAAAGATAGGATACATGACCAGCGAAGACTGCACCGATGCTGCCGACCGGATTCCCGAGTCGCCTCGTTCCAGCTCGGTCATGATCACACCGTACGCTATCTGATCAAGACCGGCTCCGCCGTATTCCTGAGGAATGAAAGGTCCCATGACACCCAGCTCACCCATTTCCCTGACCAGATGAACAGGAAAAGAATGCTGCTGGCTGGCCTCCTCAATGACCGGCTTGACTTCCCGGTTAACCCAGTCGCGCACTGCACCGCGGATGGTCAGTTGCTCCCGCGAAAGCAATTCATCCACCAGGAAATGATCAGGAGGATGATAGATAGATGATACCATAATATATAAATGTATGGTGGGTGTAAGAAATTTTCAAGCAAATGGACTGCAAAACTAATACTTTTTTACTTTTACCCCATGAATACAGGGTTGCGACCAAAGAAAGAAAAAAAAGGTCTGTGGCTGCCTCCGGCTGTAGGTTATGACCTGGGTCTGTTCACGTCGCTGGCCTGTACCTACGGCGTTCAGCCCCGTTATTATGGCAGGGTTCTGGCTACACTGGTCATCAACCTCATCAACAAACCATTCCGCTGGTTCGAACGGATCTGGATCAATCCAAAGATCGACAGACAGCCTGTAACGGAAGACCCCATCTTTATTGTCGGTCACTGGCGCAGTGGCACCACCCATCTTCACAACCTGCTGAACCAGGATCCGCAGATGGGTTCAGTAACTACCTATCAGAGCGTCTTTCCGGATACATTGTTCAACGCTGCCGGATATTTCCTTTTCAGGAACTTCATGCGCCTGCTCATTGCACCCAGAAGGCTGGGCGACAATGTGAAAATGAACGCTGACTATCCCCAGGAGGAAGAATTCGCCATTGGTAGCCGCCGGCCACTTTCGTATTACTATTTCTGGATCTTCCCGCGCAACACCATGGAATTCTACCGGAAGTTCGTCGAATTCCAGGATAGGGATGACCGGATCCTGAAGCAATGGCAGCACGACTATCAGCTGATCATTAAAAAAGCGATCAGGTACAGGGGCGCGACGCGGTTTTTGTCAAAGAATCCAACCAATACAGGCAGGATACGGGAAATACTTGAGATGTTTCCCAATGCCAGATTCATTCACATCCACCGGAATCCTGTAACGGTATTCCTTTCGACACAGCATTTCTACCATGAAATGATGCCTGCTCTCCAGCTGCATACCGTTACCGAAGAACAGCTTGAAGAGATCATTTTCTCGATCTATGACCGCATGATGCATACATATCTTGAGGAAAGAAAGCGGATACCGCCCGGAAACCTCCTCGAGTTTTCGTTTGACGAGCTGGAGAAAGATCCGGTGGGTATGCTCGGGAGGATCTATTCAACCTTTGGACTGCCAGGTTTTGATCAGGTGAAGGGTGCCTTCGCCAGTTACACACATCAAAGCAAAGGGTACAGAAAAAATGTGCATCACATCTCCAGGCACCAGCTGGACAGGATCCTGGAAAAATGGGATTTCGCGATGAATGAATGGGGATACCGGGTGCCGCAGGATGGCCTGGTCATCAACGGGGAGCCTGTCAGCGAAGCCGGTAAATCCTGAGCCAATCCACTTCCAGAAAGGTGTCATTGTCAGGATCATCATGCACTCCGTTCTGAAGGATCACTGTTAGTTTGTGCAGGTACTGATTGACGCTCCTTAGCTTGCGATAGAGGAATCCGTCGAAATAAAACTCCATCTGGTCATTGAATACCTTCAGGCCATAGGTGTGGAATTCGTCTTTCAAAGGAATGGTGATCCGGTGTTTCTGGAAGGATTGCCTGTGCCGGTCCCGCTGATCGTAATGGAAATTTGTGGTAAACTGTCCCGTTGAATCATTCCAGTACTCAAAGATGTCGATCTCCGGAGGCCATTGTTCATATCCTGTAAGCCAGAAGGCCGGCCATTCACGATTGCCATCGGGCATTTTGGCACGGCATTCCACCATGAAATCCGTGGTCAGGTCATTTCCCCTGCTTACCCAGGGATACAGGTCAAGCAGGCCGATGGAATAATTGATCCGGACCGTGTCGCTGTACTTTTCCCGGTAGAAATCCTTTGGCTGGTAACGTGTCCAGAGCCGCACGGTGCTGTCGGTGAACGTGAAATTATCCGGGGAATAGTATCCGGATGAGGGAACCTCGGGATTGAACAGCGGGCCTGACCAGTACATGGCTTTTTTCCAGTTGGGGGAAATGGTACGCTGGTCAAATTCGTCATGGAAAAGCACGGGAGATGCCGCTTTGAGCTCTACCCGGCCGGCAGTGAACTTCCCGGGGTTTCTTTTCATGTTGTAGTGCAGTGTATTGCAGGAAGCGAGTAAGACCGCTGCCAGGAGCCAGAAGATCTTTTTCATGGGTGGATAACATCAGAAGATGGCCGTAAAGGTAATCAGAAATCCTGAAAAACAAAAAGGAGGCCGGTCAGATGATGGCCGCCTCCTCTTACATAATAGTTTAAACCTGCTTTAGATCAGTCGCGTCATACGGACCACGGTATAGGCGAGGATCAGGCCGATGCCCAGGAACAGCGCCCAGTTGGCCACGGGAACCACTGGCAACAGATTATCAAATGTGATATCATCAAAGCCAATTTGATTATTAGTCCCTGTGAAAACAATGGAATGAGCAGTGCCCGCAAAGGTCAAGGATACCAAATCCCAGTGACAATAATCACCCGTCGGATCCCCTGAACAATTTATAGTATGATTTTGAGGTAAGGTGGCAGTGGCGAGCAAACTACCTGTTCCATTCAGATCGCTATATAGCGAGACGGATCCAGTGCTGGTAGCTGCAGTGTATTTGAGGGATACACCTGTCTCAAAGCCATTTGCAATATTCATAGTGGTCGATCCTCCTGTCAACCAAAACAAAATGGTGTTGGGTGAAGGCTCATTGGCAAAGTTGCCTGTACCACCATTATCTTGATCAATAAGGCTCAAGCCGGTAGGAGTAAACGATACTCCGTAATTGGGTCCACTACTTCCAAGGGAACCATTTGCACCATTGTAAAAATTGAGGACCAGTTCATTATTGAGCAGTCCTTCAAAATCCAAGACCACAAGAGAACGGGATCCTTCCTGGTCGCTGGCCTGTTTCCAAGCATCTACGTCTTCACGCGTGACTGTTGCCTGTGCATTCGGATCATGAAGCGTTGGTACCTGAGCCATTGCAAGAGAAGCAAGGAATAAAATGCAAAACAAAAAGGTAAATCTTTTCATTGGTGTATTTTTAAGGTTATTAATTTCCGCATGCAATATTAGGAAAGAATTCAATCTGCAAAAAAAAATGTGTACGGAAAAATGTTGTTTAAATTTATCCGGACATATTCCGGCCACAAGTATATAGCTGTAATTGTGATAGATGCATTTGAAATAGTATAAACTTGATGAAGTCGGGTATTCTTTTCTAAGTTATTTATTTATGAACAGTGTGTTGTTAATTTCTGATTTTCGATTCAATTCAGAAATCAAATATCGGTTCACTTGTCCCGATGAGTAAATCGAAATCGGGATCGTTTCATCAGATATAAAAAAGACCCTCCCATGCTGTGAGAGAGCCCTTTCTATTAGAGGTTAAATGAGGTTTATTTTTTGGCAGGCTCCGTCGTCCCTGTATCGCATGCTTCTTTTTTTGTTTTTGGATAATTCGGCTTCACATTGCTTTTAGGAGCATTGGGAGCAGGAGCGCCAGGTTGTACTGAAGTATTATTCATACTGGGAGCTGGGGCCGGCTTGTCGGTCTTCTTTGTCTTGTCTCCTTCCTTGGCCTTCACAGGATCCTGGTTCAGCTTGAGCATCTCGATCTTCACCGCTTTGGTATCTTTCGTCTGAATTTTATTTACGGCAAAAGCACCTGCGGTGATGAACGCAAAAAGTGTCAGAAGAACAATTGCTTTTTTCATTGGATTAAGATTTAAAAAATATAGTCGAATGAATCTTTTTCAAAACAAAGATATGCAATTATTTTAAAAATCAATGGAAATACGTTGAAAACATTTTTAAACATGTCCGTTTAAAATTTTTTAAATTAATCCGGACAAAAAAAAATTGCTTTTAGTGAAAATAAATCTTAATATTGTAGCCATTATGTTTAAAACTATATCTCCATGAAAAAAATCATTTTCACGATCGCTATGGTTGTTTGCAGCAGCATTGCCTTTTCCCAGCCATCTGCAGCGGATCCTCAGAACGGAGGTGGATCAAGGGACACGCATAATTTTCAATGTATGAGTGACGTTGCATTCAGCCAGGTTCCTGTTGAATACAACAGTTATGGTTACTGCAATGTCGGCTACAGGTATCCTACCGTGGCCGATGATTATACAGCCACTGATCCCTTTTCGCAGATGAGGTTCTGGGGTGTCGATGAAGGTACCATGCAGGCCAGTGAGAACTTTACTATCACATTTTACAATGGTGTTCCAGGTGAGATCGGGACATCAGTGGTGGGTACATACTATGAAACCGTTGCTCCAGTGGCAACAGGTTACACCATAATCGGCGAAACTATCTATCGGTTTGATGTGGACTTTGGTACATTCATCACCCAGTTGAACGGCTGGGTGAGTATTTCAAGAACCACAGTCGCTAACCCGCCCGGTTTATTCGGGTGGCTATCCTACCGGGCTCCTGACGGAGGCCGCAATGCCAGGTCGTACGATGACGATGATGACATCTGGAGGTACACCGGATGGGAAGGTGCCAATCGTCACGATGTCTTTTTCTGCCTGGGAGGAACAGAAGGTTATCATGATTTTGTGTGTACTCTTCTGGGCCAGTCCTATTTCAGCCAGGTACCCTACATCTATGATATTGGTATGTATTGCGACGCGGGATATACATATACCAAAGTTGCAGACGATTATAGTGCATCTAACCCCTTTTCCAATATGAGGTTCTGGGGGGTGTATGATGTCAAACCCACCGAAACTTTCCTGATCGAATTTTATGATGGCGTACCCGGAGGAGTCGGCACAAACATTGTCAAAACATATAATGTAACGGTTAATCCTGTTGCAACTCCATATTTACGGCTGGGTTCGGTCATCCATCAGTTCGACGTGAATTTCGGTGAAACGATCACACTCACTGAGGGATGGGTAAGCATATCGAGAACAACAGTGCCATATACCACGGAATTCGCATGGATTGGACGACGGGGCACAGGGAATAGCCTTGGCTATAATTCTACGGTTCCTCAATGGCAGGTGGCAGCGCAAGAAAGTGAAATGTTCTTCTGCCTCGGTGTGGGCCTGCATACGTTCGAATGCATGGACAATGCTGTTTTCAGCCAGGTCCCGGATGTGTATTCCTATAGCTACTACTGCGATGCCTCTTACTCATATACCAAGGTGGCTGACAATTACAGTGCTTCCGGTCCATTTTCCTCCATGAGATTCTGGGGAGCCAGCTACTGGGGTTATGGAGTGGGCGTCGGTGAAACATTTCTGGTTGAATTTTACAATGGACAGCCGGGTCTGCCGGGAACCAGCGTCGTTAAAACATTCAATGTGACAGGTTCCTGCGTTCAGACTGCCTATCAGCAAGGAGGCACTTATTTGTACCAGATCGATCTGAATTTCCCCGAGCCTGTTACACAAACGGTAGGATGGGTCAGCATTTCAAGCACCACTGCTTCCAATGCGGGAATATTTGGTTGGCTAACCTCCGCCGACGCATCGACCAGTATGATGCAATATTATTCTCCAGAAAGTGGCTGGTTTTCAGATATTGGGACTCAGTTCTTCTGCCTGGGACCCGTCACTTACACAACACCCGTGGCAAACTGGGCACTTTACCTGGGCATCGGGCTGATCCTGGCCTTTACGGTGATCCGCCTTAGGAAGATATTCTAGGTATTGCTTTTGATCAATGCAAAGAAGCTGCGGGGTCTCCCTGCAGCTTCTTTTGTTAAATTGAACCGGATTCAATAAAAAACATTAATTTACGCGTGAATTTATCTTAACAACCATCCCATGGAAAACCTGGAATCCATCCGTATGACCTTCCCTTACAACATCAACAACTTTGACCTGGCACAGTCATTTGTGAGGGAAATAGCAAAAAAGATCGGCTTCAGCGGTACATCCCTCGACCAGATCGATATCGCTGTGGAAGTGGTCGTGCCCTTCATTATGAACCAAACCTACGACAGCGAAGAAAGCAAGACCTTTGACATCATCTGTCAGAAAATTGAGCAAGGCATGAAGATCCTCATAAAGGACATGGGAATGCCCTTTGATCCCCGGACCGTAGCCCGTTTCAACGTCACAAAGAATATTGAGGACATGGAGATGGAAGGGATCGGGCTCTATCTGATGCAGAAGATGCTGGATGATCTAGAATTTCGCAACCTGGGTCACCTGGGAAAAGAGATCATGATGGTGAAATACCTGCCTCAGGAGGATCGGCAGGAACAAGAACCGGCGGGTGATACGCATATGATGGAAGATGCGGCGGCCATTTCTGAAAAGATTGATTTTGAGGTGAGGAGGATGATGCCCGAAGAAGCCATTGAAGTCTCCCGGTGCGCCTATAAATCACATGGTTTCTCCTTTTTCGACGAACACATCTATTACCCTGAACGGCTGGTTGAGATGAACCGCAGCCTGGAAATGATATCCGCCGTGGCTGTCACCCGTGAGAATGATCTTATGGGGCATGCCGCCCTGGTCTTCCAGAATCCGGAAGATACCATTGCCGAATTCACCTTTGCCTTTGTCAACATCGAGTACAGAGGGCAGGGGGCACTGAACCGGCTGACCGAATTTTTACTGCAGGTACCCAAAAAGCGTAAACTGACCGGCATCTATTCCTATGCCGTCGCTGTTCATCCCTATACCCAGAAATCCCTCGCAAAATACAGCCTGAAGGACTTTGGCATCCTCCTGGCCACCAGTCCTGCCTCCTGGAGATTCAAGGGCATTTCTGACGATACCTCCCAGCGCATCAGCGTCGTGCTGAGTTTCAGGTACATGAGGGAACCTGTCGGGCTAACCCTCTATCCTCCTGCACATCACCGGGAAATGATCTCCAGGTTATATGAATCACTGGGTGCAGCGCACCATTACCATCAGCCTGAATCCCTGGAACCTGTCTTTAAGGCTTCACAGGCAGAGATCCACGTGGCAGTGAATGAAATGGAAGGATGCGCGGTGATCTATGTACTGAACTATGGTGAGAATATCTTAAAATTGATCAGACGTACGCTCAGGGAACTTTGCGTTCAGCATATTTCGTGCATTGACATGCTCATCAAGCTAACCGATCCGTTGACCTATCATCTGACATCGGAATTTGAGCAAATGGGATTCTTCTTTGCAGGGATTCTGCCTGATTCAAGGATCGGAGACGGACTGATCCTGCAATACCTGAACAATGTTGGGTTCAATTACGATAAGGTCGTTATTTATCAGGATTTTACAAAGGAAATGCTAGCCTATGTACGGGCACATGATCCGAATGAGACAATTTAAACACAATCCTACCCCCGGAGAGGAGTGTCTTCGGATAGCCTCTTTAACAGATCTTCCTTGTAGGTAGCGCCGACGGGAAGCTTTTCCTGACCCATATTCACCTGGTTTCCATCGATATACATGATGTGCATCAGATTGACCAGATAGGATTTATGGATACGGATGAACTGATCGCCAGGAAGGAGAGTGGCCATATTCTTCATGGTATCGTGGACGATGATGACCTGCCGGTCGGTGACCAGGCGGAGATAATCACCAACAGACTGTATGAACCGAATGGAATCAAAATTCACCTTGTAGATCTTCTTTTCTGATTTCACAACGATGTAGTCGCTCATGAAAGCCCTAGGGTCCAATTTTACCTGCAATCTGTCCAGCGCTTTATTAACAGCCTTTAAAAACCGTTCATAACCAAAAGGTTTGACCAGGTAGTCCACCACGTCCAGTTCGAATCCTTCCAGTGCATATTCCGGATAGGCGGTGGTAAAGATCACCAGCGGGGGGTGCTCCATGATTTTCATCAGTTCAATCCCCGAAAGCCGTGGCATGTTGATATCCAGAAAGATCAGGTCAATGCTGCCGCCCCGTATGGCCTCCAGAGCCTCGAACGCATCGGAACAGCTTCCTTCAAGACCCAAGAAGGGTGTTTCCGAAATGTATTTTTCCAGTATTTCCCTCGATAGGGGTTCATCATCTACGATGATGCAGCGCATCCGACTGCTCATAGGTCAGCGTTTAGTTAAGGTAAGCGAAACTGAAAATTCCTCATCGTTCTCGGTAATACCCAGCGTGTAATGATTCCCATACTGCAGATCCAGCCTGCGACGGACGTTTTCAAGGCCAAACCCGCTACCTTTTTCATCACCAGGATGTTCCTTCATTCCTTTGTTATTGGTTAGCCGGAAATGAATATCATCCTTACCGATCCCGATCAGACAACGTACGTAGCCACCGGCCGTATCTCCCTTAATACCGTGTTTGAAACTGTTTTCAAGGAATGGCAGAAAAATAAGCGGTGCCACCCTGATCCCAACCGGATCACCGGTTATCTCAAAGGTTATATTAACTCCGGGATTGTTTCGGATCTGCTGCAATTCGATATATTTTCTGAGAAATTCAAGTTCTTTTGTCAGATCAATCAGATCTTCACCGGCTTCGTAGATCATATAACGAAACATGTCGGAAAGCGCCAGTATAACGTGTGGTGTTTCATCCGCTTTTTTTAACGAAAGGGAGTAGATATTGTTCAGGCTATTGAAAAGAAAATGAGGATTGACCTGTGACTTTAACGCCATCAGCTCGGTATGTGCTTTCTCTTTTTCAATCTGTGCCAGCCTGGTCTTTGATTCGAGCAATCCAAACCACTCCTTTGATAATTTCAGCAGCCCCGAAATGACAAGGTAAACGAAATGGAACTGCAGGATATCCGTAACGCTATAATAGGAAATGAAGTAATATCCCGGAAACAGCTTATCGATCAGGTATGTGAAGATAAACACATTGAGAAGCGAAACTGCCAGCAGGTCAATAATAAACAGGACTGCGAAAAGAAGGATCCTTTTTCTTTGAAGAAAATGGGGTATTAATATTCTTAAATTGATATATACCCCTGCGATCAGACTGACATGAAAAAAGGCAGTGTAAACGTAATCAATGGGTTCAACCTCACTTGAGAGCTGAAAATATTTCAGGAGCACCAGAAAGGAAAAGCCCCAGAATACCAGGTGCTGAATCCACCGGCTGCCGGCTAATCGTTTGAACAGATGTTGATAACGCGCCATGGTTGTATTTTATCTCTGTCGGATCAGTACTTCCGGTTCCACATAGGCTGCCGGATCGTCGGCATATTTTGAGACAAATTTCTGCAATTCTTCCGTTGAGGCAGTCAGAACGATCTGGTCATCCATCTTTTCGTGGGATATCCTGATCCTGTTCTCATCAAACAGTTCCTCCAGCCATTCCGGATCAAACCTCCAGATAATGATCGTATCCTGGGTCACCCTGAACTTTGCAAAGGTATGGGCGGGGATCAGATGCACCTGGAGCAACATATTCAGGTTTTGCAGGTCATCATTATCACCGGGAAAAAAATCCATGAAGTCGGAACCATTCAGGCTGACCAGGTTGACAATAAAATCTGCACGGCTGCTGTCGTGAGTGAATAGGTTTCCCTTGCGGGACAGATCGGTGTAGGTAAAAACATAAGAGGGTTCATCCGGATCAGCCATGATCCGGTACATGGATGAGCTGTCATCGGAGAGCCAGTCGCCCGTGATTACATCCATCCGTTTCCTGTCCCTGTCGGTATAAAGGGGATGCAGTGAAGGGATGCAACCTGCCACGAGCGTGAACATGAAGGCCATCAGGGCCAGGGCATTTTTTGTTTTCATAGGAGTTGGTTTAAAGATACGGTTAAAATTCACGACAAAGAAAATTACTGCGCTGCTCCCATGCAATTTTTTTCGATGAACAGGTTTGTTTTCGTGATCAATCCATGAAAATCACTCCCCATTTTTTATGGACTGACTGATGGATTTCTGGAGTTGATGATTATAAGGCGAAAGGAAGGATCTCATGGAAGGATTCCTTGAGGCGGCACGCCAGTGCAGGGATCAGAAACAGGAAATGATCTCATCTGAATGCTTTCAGGAGCTCAGAAGCTTCGCCATACAGGGTAATGATCGCTTCTTCCAATAGCAGAATATTCTCAGAATGACTCTCCGACCATCCCTTCCTTAATTCCTGGTCCAGTACCACCGCCATTGAAATGTACTGATCGTCCATGAACTCCCTCATGTATGGCAGCAGCTTGTGGATGGAAAACGCAAGCGGCTCATGCTGGTGTTCATCCATCCATCCCTGCCATTTTCCCGTTTCTTCCTCCGATTGCGTCAGGAACGCTTCAAGGTAGGTGATAAAACGGTCCTTTTTACCGTTACAGGTATCATACAGCCGATCGGACCACAGTGGGATCTAATTGCGTTTCGAGGATTTGACGCTGGAGGAAATCTGAAAGAAGTAGGCACAACGCATTGGAATGAGCCCAACACGGGTGCGACCAATTCCAGTGGCTTCACAGGCCTTCCGGGGGGCTCCCGCTTCAGCGACGATGGGAGTTTCTACAACCTTGGCGAAGGCGGTTACTTCTGGTCTTCCTCGCAGGACAACGACTACTTCTCGTGATACCGGAACCTGTACTTCTACCTCGCCTACGTGAACCGGGAAAACTACTGGAAGGAAAACGGATTTTCTATCCGCTGCCTCCAGGATGACTAGGCATTCGTTTAAAGCAGAAAAATGAAATACAGGGTACATTGTGTTAAGGTCAGCAAGCACGACTTTCAGTCGGAGCTGGCGCAGTATATAAATAATCTGAACGGGGAGGTTGTTTCGGTAGTGCCGATGGTGTACCCTGTTTTCTCTTTTTCGGAATAACGGTGGATTGTGTGCTGATTGTGGAGAGGAGTACCGAAGCGAAATAATTACTGTCAGTTAGCTCTCCGTGAGCTCAGGTGACGGAGAATCTTTTACCTGGGGAAGTACTTATAAATATCTCTTCTAGGGAGGCACCTTATAAATTTGACAGCCTCTTTAGTAATAATAATTCCTATTCGATAATCGGAAAATTTGATGCTATATTCCCCAGAGGAGCCCTTTAATTTCTTAAGATGTCTGATACCCCTAAGATTTTCTGCTTGCTGAACATTAAGAATAATATTGGCTACTTTTGTTGAAACCGCATTATCTTTTATCTTCCTGATATCCTTTTGAAAGGATTTATCAATCTTTACCTCCATCCTCAAGTTCCTTAAGAAATTCTTCAGTATCAATATATTCTCCTGTCTCCCCTTCTTTCATGGCCGTCAGGAGACCTAAATCTTCCATTTCTTCCAGTGAAAATTTCCTGATAGAAATACCCAGTTTTTTGGCTAGCTGAAGAATCAGATTCAAATCTTTTTTTGAATCAGTATGTAAAAGAATGCCTTCCATACGTAAAATGATTTTCACAAAGATAACAAATCTAAAGAATGTATAGTGAGATATCTACATGTCCATGCAAAATGTAATTTGTGTATAGAATGAAATCACTGGTATGAATCCCAGGGCAAGCCCTGGACCCAAATTCCGGTGCAAGCACCGGGGAATTTACCCTTTATGACCTCTCCCTGAGGCAAAAAAGGAATTTTAGTACCTGTTGTTACGTGAACGGTTATAACCGCCTGTACGATCACCGGAATCAGGCCGGCGCTCGCCTCTTGGTCTGGCTTCGGAAACACTCAGTGCCCTTCCGTCCAGTTCGGCATCATTCAATCTCTCGATCGCTTTCATTGCCTCCTCATCGTTTTGCATCTCCACAAAACCAAATCCGCGGGATCTTCCCGAAATGTTGTCAGTGATCACTTTGGCTGAGATTACCTCACCAAATTCTGAAAAAACCGACTGCAAATCTTCGCTGGTAATCTTAAAGCCAAGATTTGATACAAATAAATTCTTCATAATACATAAAATTAATTGATTAATAAACTCTTGAGATGTAAGTTCGAAAGGAAAAACTCAGCGAAATGACTATAAAAAGACAAAAACGAACTGGGAAATTACTTAGCGGATAAATTAAATCTCAAACCGGCCGCAAAGATACTATAAAAAGAGAGACATATTACGGTTCCCTGTCAATTTTTACATTGACAGCATTCCATCCGTTCATCCCCTTCACCACTTCAAAGGTCACTTTATTACCTTCGGTGATCGGATCGATGACACCGCTTGCGTGAACGAAAATATCCTGTTTGTTTTCCAGGTCCTTGATGAAACCATATCCTTTGCCCTCATCAAAAAACTTGACCACCCCGGAATGAGTGGTGTCATCCGGATCGGATGACAGGTTTCTGGGTACCGCTATCTGAATATCCTCTGCCCTTACCGTTGCGCGCTGAGAGGGATCCGGCGGGGTTGATGTAATGTTTCCAAATTCATCGACATAGGCAAACATGTCCTCAGGACTGCCGGTGCCTTTGTTTTCCCTCCGCTCGATGCGTTTCAGCTCCTTTTCTTTTCTCTTCTTTTCTTTTTTGGTCCGTACATCCTTTTTGCCGTATGTTTCGCGTCCTTTGCCCATAAATGCTATTGTTGAATGATTCCTTCAAGACCTTCACCCACAGGCAGGGAAGCTTTATAAAATTTTCCATCCGGCGGGTTCAGGGTATAAAGATAATCTATTTGCCTGAATTCAGTCCTTTTTCGAATTTGAATTATCTTTGATTGAAACATTTTGATTCAACCATATCATAAAAAAAAAGAATCTAAGCCCATATCTTACGCATACCACCATGAAAACACGCATGCTGATCCTCCTGCTTTTTATCCTGTTCACGGCACTGAAAACAGATAAACCAGCCTATGTTCTCTTTGACGGAAACGGGAAACAAAAAGACTATAAAGACCTTGTCAAGGATGCACTGGATGCCGACATCATCCTTTTCGGTGAGCTTCACAACAATCCCATTTCACACTGGCTTCAGCTGTCACTGACCACCGACCTGTTCAACAGCAAAGGAACCGGACTGGTACTGGGAGCTGAGATGTTCGAGCATGACAACAGCCTGATCCTGCAGGAATATATTTCACAGAAGATCAGGGAAAACAACTTCGAGAAGGAGGCAAAGCTCTGGGACAATTACTCCACGGATTACCGGCCCCTGGCACAGTTTGCCCGCGACAACAGCCTGGATTTTGTGGCGACCAACATTCCCCGCCGGTACGCCGCCATCGTCGCCAGGGATGGATTTGAAGGACTGGATCAATTAAGCGAAGAAGCAAAAACGCACATCGCACCGCTGCCCATACCGTATGATCCTGAGCTGAATTGTTACAGGCAGATGCTCAGTATGGGCGGAATGGGCGATGCCCATGCCAGTGAGAACCTGCCCAGGGCCCAGGCCATCAAGGACGCCACCATGGCTTACTTTATCCTGCAGCAATGGAGCAAGGGAAAGACCTTCCTTCACTTCAACGGGGCGTACCATTCCGACCGCTATGAAGGGATCTACTGGTATCTCAGGGAATACGATCCCAAAGTTAAAATATTGACGATCAGTACGGTAGAGCAGGATAACCTGGGGAAACCGGAGGAAGGATCCCTGGGGCTGGCTGACTATATCATCTGCGTGGATTCCTTAATGACGAAGACTTATTGATTATGAACACCTTATGAGTCAACCGACCAAAGGAGAACGGTATCATTGAGAAGTACTGTTTTACTATAGAAACTTTCGTAGATTAAATTTTTGGCTGCGGGTGCGGTTACCACCACGATTCCATTTGTATTCCAAAGGAAAGACCATGATGTTGATCGGGAAAGGATGATGTGGCCACAAGCCCTGTGAAGTCATCCGACCAGATCGCATAGGTGAAGTAAGCACGGATGGCCGGCCGGCTAAGAATTTTATTCAACGGGGATAACTGAGGAGCAAGGGTCATTTTCAACAGAAATCCTTGATTGGCATCCGACTGGCTTGTATAGTCGAATCCAAATTCTCCCACGATAGAAAAATACCTGCTCAGGTGGTAGGCAGGCCGTAATCCGGCCGAATACCAATTCAGTATATTGGTGGACGATTGACCGTTGTTGAGGTTCTGGTAAAGCAGTAAGCCCTGCAATGAAAACCTTTCACTCAGGTCCGCCTGCAGGTCGTTGAGCATCCTGAATCTTCTGAATTCACTTACCTCCAGGGGAATCCCGGCAACGGGGATGATGCCCATAGGCTGCTCCATGATCGCTTTATAGTTTTGTGCGGCTCCGGTCCCGTAAAACAGGTTCAGCCGGTTTCTTCCTCCCTCAAACTGCACTTCGTGAAACAAACCCATTGACCAGCCATCGCTGCTTTCAATAAAATAATTCCCCTGACCGGTGACCAGTGAATCCCCGTCGAACCTTGACCAGTCGAGCGTAATTCCCAATTTTCCCAGGCCAACAGGAATGTCATATAAACTAAAATCCAGGGTAACTTTATTGAAAACAAATTCATTTTCAGGATAAACGCTGCCGCTTGAGCTTAGCTGGTCTATGGATCCTCCCAGAAACGCTGCCGACAGTTTGATCTCCTTTCCCAGCACCAGATCTTCAAATCCGCCACCAAATCCACTCATGTCGCGGTACCAGTAATCGGTCATATGAGCATCATACCGGTCGTAAAAACGCTGACCTGCCCAATATGCCAGCTCTTTCCTTTTTTTATGGATCCCTGTCATTCGTACATAGGCCTCCCGTACCGAGGTCGTCGTCACAAAATCATTGCTTTTACTTGTCGGAGTAACAAAAGCCAGTCTTAAATTCGTCTCGAACCGGGCTTTGTTCTCATCTGCCGTCGCATACCGGAAGAGAGCTTCAATATAAGCCTCGGCCTCATTACCCAGACGGTATTTGGCTTCGGCGTTAGGCGCTTTGAAATAATCAAGGGGGCCACCCTGTCCGTCCAGCCCGAATCCCGACCGGAAATAACCGTAAAATCCGAAATTATCCGCGTTTTGCGCCAGTGAAATACTTTGAATGAGGAGGAATAATGAAATAAAACAGATCCCGCGTATTTTCATGAAATAGAATTTATAAATGGAATATCTTCAAACCAACGTGCACCATTTGGGGTCATAAATTTAGGTATTCTTTCCTCAAAGATACTTTTTAAATCTTTGTACATTTACCTCCTTATTTCCCAAAATTCTTCTTTTATGAAACATGTATTATTTCATCTTGCCCTGATGGCGATCATGCCATTTTTATTTACCATCAGTGTCCAGGCTACCATGCTTGATGTGGAACAGCCGTTTGCATTTTCCGAATGTGAGGCATATGCACCTGATGTACCGGATTTGCCTGATGAGGAGGATATCCTGTATGGTGATGCCAACGATGACGGCGTTATCAACGTCCTGGACATCATTGCCGTTGTCAATTACATCAGTGGACTCAATCCTGACCCGTTTAACTTCGAGGCTGCTGATATGAACAACGATGGGAATGTCAACGTGCTGGATATCATCTTCGAAACCAACGTCATAATGGAAGTACAGGGAATACCCTGTCCCGGTGAGCCGACTGTCAATTATGAAGGACAAGTGTATAACACTGTCAGGATTGGCGAGCAGTGCTGGTTCAAGGAGAATCTGAATATAGGCGAGATGATCGAAGGAACAATTGAACAATCGAACAATGGAACAATAGAAAAGTACTGCTACAACAACGAACCCGACAGTTGCACCAAGTACGGTGGCCTTTACCAGTGGAATGAAGCAATGCAGTACGTTTCGGTGGAAGGAGCACAGGGCATTTGTCCTGTCGGCTGGCATGTCCCGGCAGATGGAGAATGGAAGATACTTGAAGGCACTGTTGACAGCCAGTACCCTGTCGGAGATCCTGAATGGGATGAAACAGGACAACGTGGATTGGATGCCGGAGGGAACCTGAAAGAAGCAGGAATCGCTCACTGGCTGCCACCCAATATTGATGCAACTAATGAAAGCGGCTTTACTGGTCTTCCAGCTGGAGTGCTCAATTACCAGGATAGGAACTTTTATAGCCTGGGCTATTTTGGAGACTTTTGGACATCCTCTGCCTTTAATTCAACATCGGCGTTTTGGCGGACCCTTAACCGTGATAATGCATATATTAACAGGAACTACAATGAGAAGGAAACCGGCAGATCTGTCCGCTGCATAAAGGGCGGCTGTACGCCTCCTCAGGCTGATGCCGGGGATGATGCAACTACCTGCGATAATGCGACCTATTTTTTGTCAGGTGCCACAGCCTCCAATTATGCAGCTCTGCTCTGGACTACCTCCGGCACAGGATCCTTTAATGACCCCACATTACTTAATGCATCCTATACACCAAGCACTGCAGACATTGCCAGCGAAGAAGTTGAACTGACCCTTACTGCAACAGGTTCAGGAGGATGTCCCAATGCTGAATCTACCATGACATTAACGATCCATGGTGCTCCTGATTCAAATGCCGGCACCGACGCAGGAATATGCCCTACTCAGACCATCTTTACTCTGAGCGGCACGGCCGTTAACTACTCCTCTATCCTATGGACAACCAGTGGTACAGGAACATTCAGCAATCCCAGTAGTTTATCTGCGTCTTACACGCTCAGCACAGGGGATATCTCAGCCGGCCAGGTAATGCTTACGCTGACCGCTAACGGTAATGGCACCTGTGGTCAGGTAAGCGATCCTATGATTCTGACTTTATTGCCCGCAACTACTGTGGCTAATGCCGGACCGGACCAGTTAAACATTACAGATACATTCACCTCTCTTGCAGGCAATACTCCCATCGTAGGCACGGGTTTATGGGAGATCGTTGCAGGAACAGGCGGAACAATCCAGAGCCCGGCAAGTCCCACCAGTGAATTTCAGGGTATTACAGGTAATATTTATACACTAAGCTGGACCATTACATCGGTTTGCGGCAGTACTTCAGATCAGGTGGTGATAAGTTTTGCTGAAAGTTTTTTATGTGGTGAAGATCTTCTTTATGAAGCGCAATCCTATGCTACTATTCTGATTGGAACTCAATGCTGGATGGCTGAAAACCTGAATATAGGCACGATGATTAATAATACTGCCGGGGGACAATTACAAACCGATAACGGGATCATCGAAAAATATTGTTATGGTAACGATGCAGCCAATTGTGACATATACGGGGGGATGTATGAATGGAGCGAAGCGATGCAGTATGTGACAACAGAAGGAACGCAGGGTATTTGTCCAGCGGACTGGCATCTCCCCACAAACGCCGAATTGAAGATTCTTGAAGGAACGGTCGACAGTCAGTATCCTGTGGGTGATCCAATATGGGACGAATGGGGTTATCGCGGCAATGATGCCGGTGGTAATCTTAAAGAAGCCGGATTGACCCATTGGAATACGCCCAATACAGGTGCCACCAATTCCAGTGGTTTTACAGGTCTTCCAGGGGGTAATCGGTTGTCACAAAATGGATTGTTCGCCAACTTAGGCTACCAGGGTAATTTCTGGTCTTCATCGCAATACGATGCAGTCAGCGCCTACGTCAGGTCCCTGCGCTACCTGAATGCAAACATACGACAGGCTGTCCATTACAATTATGATGGACTTTCCATCCGTTGCCTCAAGGACGAGTGATCCATTTCAAGATTCAGCATGACGACTGCATCTGCTACCTGTCGGCCATGGATAACGCGCCCGTTTGAACAATAGTGATCGATTATCAATAAAATCCATACATCATTCCTTGAGTTACTAAAGGTGATGCGGATATTGACCAGAGCTAGAGGTTGGAAATGGGCTAGATAGTAAGAGAAACCCATTTGGTACGTATCCTTCTGCGCACCCCCATCAGCCCCTATCCCCTGACCCCTTCCCCATCCGGGGGAAGGGGAATTGTTCAGCCCCCATCCCCTGTCCCCTTCCCCCATCCGGGGGAAGGGGAATATTATCAGCCCCCATCCCCTGTCCCCTTCCCCCATCCGGGGGAAGGGGAATTGTTCAGCCCCTATCCCCTGGCCCCTTCCCCCATCCGGGGGAAGGGGAATTGTATAAATTGTGTATCTTAGTTTCAGATTATTTAACTATGGTCAAGCTTCAGGGAAGAGAAAATTATCCCATTTACTTCGGGGCATCGTCAGAAATGCTGAAGATCGCAGGGGAACTTCGAATAGAAATGACACAGGCTGAAAAAATTCTTTGGGAACAACTCAGAAATAAACAGCTCCTGGGCTTTCGGTTCCGAAGACAACACCCCATCGGTGAATTTGTCGTCGATTTTTTCTGCTACGAGGTAATGCTTGTCATTAAACTTGATGGTGAGGTACATCATACCTCGTATCAGGAAGAAAGGGACAGGGAAAGAACGAATATCCTGAAAAACTTTGGTATTATAGAGGTCCGGTTCAGGAATGAAGAAATCATGAACGATCTTGATCATGTTCTCGCCAAAATCAAAGAAGCGCTAGACCGCAAATGATCTTTAATCGGGTTAGTGCCATTCCCCTTCCCCCGAGTGGGGGAAGGGGCCAGGGGATAGGGGCTGTCCCCGGATGGGGGAAGGGGCCAGGGGATAGAGGCTGGAAATTATGCGGTGCGGACCGGAATATCAGATCGTATCCTAACATATCTAAATCGTATCTAAGTGTCAGAATTTTAATGATTATGACACAAAACTGATCTGGATCATTCGATTTTCATTCATTAAAATACGGGCGTTGTGCTTCCTTTTCTGCGCACCCTTCTATGAGTAAAAGACTATTGTGACTTTATTCTTACGTTTGATGATAGATTTTCGCCGAAGTTTTCAGGTTTTTATATCATAAGCCTTTCAACGATTTCTTTTACATTGAATGCTATATCCCGGTACTCAAGGGCTTCCTTCACATCAGGAATATAAAAATCATCAGGATATCTTAATGATACTCCAAAATCTGTAAGACTTTTGAAATCAATTTCGAATTCTTCTGTATTGATTTTCTGACACTCGATTACCAAATAGTCCAGATCGTGAGTTCTGGGGAAGTTTATGTTATGATAAACTAAAAAAGCTTTCAGGAATTTCTCGGAGGCTTGTTGGGCATGGAAACAAATCGAACTCGTATAATCCTCAGCACCAGCATTTACAAGACTATTTATAACAGAAATGTCCTCGTTCGCACGTAAAAGCCAATTCTTGATATATTCTGCCCTGTCACTGGTCATAGGAGTATTGCTTCCTTTAGAATATTTTTTATGATATGTCCAGGTAATCGTTTCTTCTTTTTTATTTCTTCTCTGCTTTGTATGAGGATATCGGATCGTATTCCGGATTGAAGAAGTTCCTTTCTGATCCTAGTTTTCAAAGGTAATTTTTGTCTGGGATCCAGTTCAATGGCTGTGATTAACAGGATATCGTAATCGCTATCAGGGTAAGCGTCTTTTCTGGCACGAGAGCCAAACAGAAATACCTCTGCATCCGCGATATACTTCCAGGCTGTCACTTTAATCAGCTCAAGTATTTCTTTGTTATGCTCCATGTGCCAAAAAACCGATAGCAAATATACCAAATTAATATCTGATAGTTATCAAAGAAATACGAAATGATCCACATTCATACAGCCCGCAGAACTCTTGCGACAATTAGCTGACGATGCGATTCTTCCCTTCCCCCATCCGGGGGAAGGGAAATTGTTCAGCCCCCATCCCCTGGCCCCTTCCCCCATCCGGGGGAAGGGGAATATTATCAGCCCCCATCCCCTGTCCCCTTCCCCCATCCGGGGGAAGGGGAATTGTATAAGTTGTGTATCTTAGTATCAGATACTTCTGTCATTGTCAAACTTCAAGGAAGAGAAAATTACCCCTTTTATTTCGGGGCATCGCCCGAGACACTAAAGGTTGCAGGAAATCTCCGCAGGGAATTGACCCCGGCCGAAAAAATTCTTTGGATACAACTCAGAAATAAACAGCTCCTGGGCTTTCGATTCCGAAGACAACACCCCATCGGTGAATTTGTCGTCGATTTTTTCTGCTACGAGGTAATGCTTGTCATTAAACTTGATGGTGAGGTACATCATACCTCGTATCAGGAAGAAAGGGACAGGGAAAGAACGAATATCCTGAAAAACTTTGGTATTATAGAGGTCCGGTTCAGGAATGAAGAAATCATGAACGATCTTGATCATGTTCTCGCCAAAATCAAAGAAGCGCTATACCGCAAATGATCTTTAATCGGGTTAGTGCCATTCCCCTTCCCCCGGATGGGGGAAGGGGCCAGGGGATAGGGGCTGTCCCCGGGGTGGGGGAAGGGGCCGGGGGATAGGGGCGGCGGCTACAGAAATACATCAAAAGCAAAGCGGATATTGACCAAATGTTAAAGGCAGGTAATGGGATTTTAAAGTAGGTTCCCCTGCCCTTTCCTGAAGATCAATGTGAAGCATTTCTCCCGTGAATAGTATCCCGGAGACATTTTGGGGACATTTATCATTTAACTTACCTGATTTTTTATTATATTTCCTCTATAAATCTAATTTCTTCGGCACTTAAGATTCTTGATGAATAAT